>ENA-OQJP01000198-OQJP01000198.1-human-gut-metagenome-genome-assembly--contig:-NODE-198-length-22234-cov-6.894468_pt1 | contig 22234 bp, 20 predicted proteins | sample MGYA00242611_ERZ504778 | MGnify/ENA primary metagenome ERZ504778 (study PRJEB26092, sample SAMD00036349) | human gut metagenome | host: Homo sapiens | study: EMG produced TPA metagenomics assembly of...
GCTGGCCCTGCTGGGGCTGAACCACTGCCTGCCCGATGGGCTGGCCCTGCCGGGGGTCGCTACTGCACCCTCGGGCCGCTGGCCCCGGTGGTCTGGCTGGCGATTTTAGTGGCGCTGGCCGAGAGCGCCCGCACCGCCGACGGCATGGACGGCACGGTCTGCGGCTGCGCCTTCATCGCCATGCTGGGTCTCATGACGGCCATGACCCTCCTGGGCTGGTTCCCGCTGGGGGTCCTCCCGGCGGCGCTGGCCGGGGCATTGATGGCCTTCCTGCTCTGGAATTTCTACCCCGCAAAGCTCCGCCCCGGTGCAGTGGGATGCCAGTTTTTAGCCGGTGCGCTGGGCTGTGTGCCGCTGAGCGTCGGCTGGCCCGGGCTGACGCTCCCGCTGGCCCTGCCCTACTGGCTGGAGGGCGGCATGGTGGCTCTGCAGATCATCGTCTGGAAAGCCTCCGGCGGGCGGCGGCAGCTGTTCGGCACCGCGCCGCTCCACCGCTGGCTGGAAAAGCGGGGCTTTGACCCGGTGAATATCTTTTATATTTTTGGAGTCCTGGCAATGCTGGGCCTTGCGCTGACCTTGCAGGCGGCGCGGGCCAGCTGAGCCGGGACCCGATAAGGAGGGAATGCGGATGGCGACCATCCGGAGAAAAAAGTCTGAGTCCTTTGCCATCTTGTCGAGCCCCGGCCCCTGGCCGCAGGTGCTCATCAACTGGCTGGCGACGCTGGCAGTCATCATCGTGTTCGGACTCATCATGCTGTTCAGTGCCAGCTACACCACGGGCTACCTGCGGATGGGCGACAGCTTCTACTACATCAAGTCGCAGGTGCTCTGCCTGGGTCTGGGCCTCGCGGTCATGCTGCTCTTCTCCCGCATCGACCACCGCTTTCTGCGCAGGATGGTCGGGCCGGGCTATGTCGTCTGCATCGTGATGCTCATCGCGGTGCTGTTCAGTGCGCCCCTCAACGGCTGCCGCCGCTGGCTGCGCATCGGCTTTACCATTCAGGTGTCGGAGATCGCAAAGTTCGAGATGATCCTGCTCACGGCCCATCTGGCCGCGAAAGCGCCCCATCTGGAAAAGCTGGACCCCGCCTCCGGGCGGCGCGTCCCGGCAGGCCAGTGGCTCTATCAGCGCATCGTGCGGGAACTCATCGTCCCGCTGCTGCCCCTCATCCCTGTGGTGTTTCTGCTCATGCTTGAGCCCCATATGTCCGGCATCGTCCTGACGACGGCCATCTGCGGCACCATCCTGCTGTTGGGCGGCAGCGGCGGCATCATCACCTGGGCGGGCGCCGCGTCCGCTGTGCTGCTGCTCCGCACCGTGCTGGAGCACATCGACTCCATCCCGTACTTACAGAGCCGTCTGGACGGCTGGACCCACGACCTGAGCAAGATGACTGACCAGACCCTGCAGAGCCTTTACGCCATCGGCTCCGGCGGTGTCACCGGCCTCGGCCTCGGCAACAGCATCGAAAAACAGCTCTGGCTCCCCGAGAGCACCAACGACTTCATCTTCAGCGTCGTGTGCGAGGAGCTGGGCTTCGTGGGTGCCGTCATCGTCATCCTGCTCTTCGTGCTCTTCCTCGTGCAGGGGCTGTGGCTGGCCTTCCACGCCGAGAACCGCTACTGCACACTGGTGGGCATCGGCATCATGGCCCAAATTGCGTGGCAGGTGTTCTGCAACATCGCGGTCGTCACCAACACCCTGCCCAACACCGGCATCTCGCTGCCCTTCTTCTCCTCCGGCGGCACCAGCCTCATCCTGCTGCTGGCTGAGATGGGCGTGATGATAAACATCGGCCGGGGCGGCGAGCGCGCCCGCCTCGAACGGGAGAATCTCCGCGCCCAGCGGGAACAGCGGGAAAAAGAAAAGTCCGACAACACCATCCGGCTCGACCCCAACATGGGATATTGAGCACATCCAGATAAGGAGGAGATCACCATGCGTGTACTGATCGCAGCCGGCGGCACTGCCGGACATATCAACCCGGCTCTGGCCATCGCGGGAGCCATCAAAAAGGCCGACCCGTCCGCCGAGATACACTTTGCAGGCCGGAGGGAGGGGATGGAATACCGCCTTGTGACCCAGGCGGGCTACCCCTTCCACCACATCGAGATCACCGGTTTCCAGCGCAGACTCTCCCTGAACAACATCAAGCGGAACATCATCACCCTCTGGAATCTGGCCCTCTCCGGCCCGAAAGCCCGGGCCATGATGAAGGAAGTGCAGCCCGACCTCGTCATCGGCTGCGGCGGCTACGTCTCCGGCCCGGTGGTGCGCTGTGCCGCCAAGAGGGGCATCAAGACCGCCATCCATGAGCAGAACGCTTTCCCCGGCGTGACCAACAAGCTGCTGGCCCCGGACGTGGACGTCGTGTTCGCCGCCGTGCCTGCCGCTGTGGAAAAGCTGGGTGCGCCCGAAAAGACGCAGGTCGTGGGCAACCCGGTGCGGCCTGAAGTGTTCGAGAAGGCAGGGGAGCGGGACGCCATCCGCGCCCAGCTGGGTGCCGGTGACCGCACCGTCATCCTCTCCTTCGGCGGAAGCCTCGGCGCCCGCCGTGTCAACGAGGTGGTGGCCGACCTCTGCGCATGGGAGCAGAAAGAGCACAAGCCTGTGCTCCACATCCACGCCACCGGACAGTACGGCGTGGAGCTGTTTCAAAATCTCGAAAAGGAAAAAGGCTTTGCTCCCGGCGAGAGCCTCGTGGTGAAGGAATATATCAACAATATGCCCGAGCTGCTGGCCGCTGCCGACCTCGTCATCAGCCGTGCCGGTGCGCTGACGCTGGCCGAACTGGAAGCCGAGGGCCGCGCCGCCATCCTCATCCCCAGCCCCAATGTGGCGGAGAACCACCAGTATTACAACGCCATGGAGCTGCAGAAGGCCGGTGCCGCTGTGGTCATCGAGGAAAAGGATCTGACCGGCGAGAAGCTGGTCTCGACCGTCTCCGGCCTGCTGGCCGAGCCGGGCAGGCTGGCTGCCATGGGCAGGAATGCCCGCACCCTTTCGGTGGACGACAGCCTCGACCGCATCGCCGACGCCCTGATGAAACTGGTCAAGACGCCGTGATTGATTCGGCAGCACTCTTGTGATAAAATAATCAGACGGAAAGGAGGCGACGCCGCACCATGCAGCAGGATCGGAACAAGAGCCGACGCCCCAGCAGTTCGATCCGGCAGAACAGTGCCCGGCGGCAGGGAAAGCCCCGCAAAGCCTATGACTGGACGCAGGACCGGCGTCCCTCGAATCAGGACCGCCGCCGGACGCAGGGCTATCAGGAGCAGACGCTGGACTTCTCGGGCGGCAATGTGACGTTCGAAAACCACAGCTCGGGATATGCGGACAACAGCATCCAGTTTCCCCAGCAGACGGCGCGGCGGCCCAATAACCAGAACCAGAGCCGCCGTCAGGGCCAGCAGAGAAGCCAGCGGCCCCGTCAGAACACGACTGCCTACCCCACAAATGGGAGCCTCCCCCGCAATGGCCAGCGGCCCCAGAACGTCCAGAGCGCCCGGAGGCCTCAGAGCGGCGGGCGTTACCGCCCCACGGAGGCGAACCTCCGCAGTCCGGCCCGGCGGGAGGGCAGAAAAAGCGCCGTCTGACCCGGGCCGCTGTCCGCCGCCGCAGGGCCATCCGCCGCCTGACGGCGCTGGCGCTGCTGCTCTGCGTCATCGGGGTGGGCGTCTACCTCACCGTGACCATGCTCTTCAAGATAAACACCTTAGAGGTGGCGGTCGATGGAGAGGTGGTGCAGGAGGTGGGCGGCTATTCCAGCGCTGAGATCCTGCAGGCGCTGGGCGTCCACGCGGAAGAGAACATCTTCAGCTTCGACCCCGCCGAAAAGGCCGCTGCGCTGGAAAAGCAGTTCCCGCTGCTGGAAAATATCCGGGTGGAGCGGGATTACCCTAACACCGTAGTGGTGCGGACCAACGCGGCCACTGCCGTCTACGCCATGCAGACGTCCAGCGGCTGGCTGAGCCTTTCTGCGGGGCTGAAGATACTGGATAAGGATTCGGCCCAGCCGGACCTTATCATCCTCTGCGGCGGCGAGCCGGTGTCCACGACGCCGGGTACACAGCTGGAATTTGAGACAGGACCGTCCGGCCCGTCTTCGGGCAGCGCGGCGTCTGACAGCGCCGCGTCCAGCGAGGCCGGACCGCCCACGGATAAGCGGCTCGAGTCCCTGAACACTCTGCTGACCGCACTGGACAGCAGTGAGCTGGGGGCGGATGTCACCCGCATCGAGTTCGAGGACCCGGAGCAGATGGCGTTTTTGTATCAGGGCCGCATCAGCGTGCTTCTGGGTACCCTGAATGAGCTGGACTACAAACTCCGGCTGGCAAAGTATGTCCTGCTCAACGAGGACGGCAAGGGCTGCTCGCCCACCGACACCGGTATGCTGGATCTGAGCCACCTGAGCGCCTCTTCCAGCCGCAAATTCCGCTTCGCACAGGGTGAGCCGACCCTGCCCTCGGGCTGGACGGCCCCGGAAGAGCCTGCCGCCCCGGCGGAGGCAGAAGCCGAGAGCCAGCCGGAGGAAGCCTCCGGCACCGAACCCGATACTGAGGGCGCGGAAGCCGCGCCCGCCGAAGACCCCACTGCCGCAGCGGCAGAACAGCAATAAGGAGCATTTGAACGATGAAACTGGAACAACTGTTGGAGGGCGTGTCCCATACGCTGGTGCAGGGCAGCCTTGAACTTGACATCGAGGACATCATCTACGACAGCCGCAAGGCGGCCCCGGGCCGGCTTTTCGTCTGCATCGTGGGTACCCAGCGGGACAGCCACGACTACGCCGCCCAGTGCGTGGCCGACGGCGTGACGGCGCTGGTGGTCCAGCACGACATCGACCTTTCCACCGTCCCCGGTGCTGTCGTGCTGAAGGTGGAGAGCAGCCGCTATGCGCTGGCACTCATGAGCGGCAACCTGTTCGGCAACCCCTCCCGCCGGATGACCATGATCGGCGTCACCGGCACCAAGGGCAAGACCACCACCACCCACATGATAAAGAGCGTGCTGGAAGCCGCAGGCCGCAAAGTGGGCATGATCGGCACCAACGGCATCTACTTCCTCGGCCACCATCAGGAGACGGCCAACACCACTCCTGAGAGCTACGAATTGCAGAAAACTTTCCGGGAGTTTCTGGACGCCGGCTGCGACACGGCGCTGATGGAGGTGTCCAGTCAGGGCCTCATGATGGACCGCGTGGCGGGCATCCACTACGACATCGGCGTCTTCACCAACCTCTCGCCTGACCACATCGGCCCCGGCGAGCACAAGACCTTTGAAGAATACCGCAGCTGGAAGGGGCAGCTTTTCAAGCGCTGCACCACCGGCGTCGTGAACATCGACGACGAGAACACCGAGGCCCTGCTGGAAGGCCACACCTGCAAGCTGGTGACCTACGGCTGCAGCGAGAAGGCCGACTACTGCGCCGGTACTTATCAGCTGCTCCGCACCCATGACTTCCTCGGCGTCCGGTTCCATGTCTCCGGCAAGGACGATATGGACGTCAAGGTGAATATGCCCGGCGAGTTCAGCGTCTACAATGCGCTGGCCGCTCTCACTGTGGGCAAGGTGCTGGGCCTGCCCGATGAGGCCATCCACGAAGGTCTGAGCCGCTGCGTGGTCAAGGGCCGCGTGGAGCTGGTCCCCATCAGCAGGAAGTTCACCATCCTGCTGGACTACGCCCACAACGAAGTCTCTACCGAGAGCCTGCTCACCACCCTGCGGGCCTACGCCCCCACCGCCTCGTGGTGGTGTTCGGCTGCGGCGGCAACCGCTCCAAGCTGCGCCGCTACGGCATGGGCGAAATTTGTGCCAAGATGGCCGATTTCTCCATCCTCACGGAGGACAACAACCGCTTTGAGAAGGTGGAGGACATCCTCGCCGACATCCGCGTGGGGATGAACAAGGGCAACCCGGACGCAAAGTTCGTGGAGATCCCCGACCGCCTCGACGCCCTGCATTATGCTGTTGACCACGCACAGGAGGGCGACCTCATCGCCGTCATCGGCAAGGGCCATGAGACCTACCGTGACCGCGAGGGCGTCAAGACCCCCTTCCTCGAGCGGGAGCTGCTGGAAGAGTACGCCCGGCAGATCGGCCTTGAGTAATATCTGAGCATAAAAATACCGGCTGTGCTTAAAACACAGCCGGTATTTTGTAATATTTGGACTTTAGTTCTTTTCCGCCAGAGCCTTCTGAGCCTTTTCCTCGGGGATGAGATTGGTCATGCTCTTGAGGCTGATGCCGATGGTGGAGAGGTTGTGCAGCATGGCAGAGGACGCAGGCTGCAGGATGCCCATTGCCCCCAGCGCGATGAGGGCAGAGTTGAAGGTCAGCACAAAGCGGTAGTTGGCGCTGACACGGCGCTGCAGGGAGTTGGCGATGGTCTTGAGGATGACCAGCTCCTCGAGGCTGTCGGCCTTGATGGTCACATCTGCGATCTCGCGGGCGATGGCAGCGCCGGAGTTGATGGCGATGCCGACGTCAGCGGCAGAGAGGGCGGGGGAGTCGTTGATGCCGTCGCCGATCATCACGACGGTGTGGCCCTCGCTCTTGGCCTTCTGGACGAAAGCAGCCTTGTCCTCGGGCAGGACTTCGGCGAAGAACTGGTCCACGCCCACCTGCCTTGCGATGGCGGCGGCGGTGCGCTCGCTGTCACCGGTCATCATGACGGTGTTGGTGATGCCGAGGCCGCGCAGAGCGCGCAGCACGCGGGAAGCTTCCGGGCGCAGCGGGTCGGCGATGCAGATGACGCCGGCCAGATGGCCCGAAGCGGCCAGATAGAGGTGAGAATACTCCGGCTCAAGGTTATCGAACTTCTCGCGCTCGTCCTCGGGGATGGTGCAGTGCTCGTCCTCAAAGACGAAGTGGTGGCTGCCGATGACGACCCGCTCACCGCTGACACGGCTGGCGATGCCGTGGGCCACGATATACTCTACCTCCGAGTGCATCTCTTGGTGGGAGATGCCGCGCTCCTTGGCCTCCCGGACGACGGCGTTGGCCATCGAGTGGGGGAAGTGCTCCTCGAGGCAGGCGGCCAACTGCAAAACCTCGCTCTCGCTGCAGCCGGAGAAGGGGACGACCTTGACCACCTTGGGGGTGGCGCGGGTCAGGGTGCCGGTCTTGTCGAAGACGATGGTGTCGGCCTTGGAAAGGGTCTCGAGGTACTTGCCGCCCTTGACGGTGATGTGGCTTGCGCCGCACTCGCGCATGGCAGAAAGAACGGCCAGCGGCATCGAGAGCTTGAGGGCGCAGGAGAAATCGACCATCAGGCAGGAGATGGCGCGGGTGGCGTTCCGGGTCAGGGCGTAGGTGACGATGGTAGCACCGAGGCACCAGGGGACCAGACGGTCGGCCAGAACCAGCGCACGGTTCTCAGTGCTGGACTTTAGCTTCTCGGATTCCTCGATCATGGCCACGATCTTGTCGTAGCGGTTTGCGCCGCCCTCGGCTTTGGTGGTCAGGACGCACTCGCCCTCTTCCACCACAGTGCCGGCGTAGACGGTGGCACCGATGGTCTTGCGCACCGGCATGGACTCGCCGGTGAGTGCGGCCTGGTTGACCATGGCTTCGCCCTCGATGACGGTGCCGTCCAGCGGGATCATGTTGCCGGAGCGGACGACGATCTCGTCGCCCGGGTGGACCTTGGTGAGCGGCATGAGCACTTCGCTGCCCTGTGCGCGGACCCAGACCTTATCGACATTCAGGGCCATGCTGCGGGCCAGGTCGTCAAGGCTCTTCTTGCGGGTCCACTCCTCCAGCAGGGAGCCGACGTTGAGCAGGAACATGACGGAGCCTGCGGTGGAAAAATCGCCCCGCAGGATGGAAACGCCGATGCTCAAAGCATCCAGCACCTCGACTTCCAGTTTGCGGTGCCACAGGCAGCACACACCCTTCCAGAGGAACTCGATGGAGCGGAACACGGTGTAGGCGGCGTTGAGCGGGGCGGGCAGGAACAGCTGGCGCAGCACCCGGCCTGCCAGGAGGTTATACATCTTTTCCTGATATTCCTGATTGATGCGGCGGCTGTCGGCGCTGGTGACCAGTGCGTCCAGCTCGGGGTCATCGAAACGGTAGGTGCTCAGGGCGGCGACGGCGTCTTTGCGGGCACCGGTGTAATACACCACTACATCGCCCGTCCGCTCGTAGACCTTGGCCTTGCTCACGGCGTCGTGGTGGTTCAGATAGGCTTCCAGCACATCGGCCCGGTGCAGGGTCATCCGCACATTGCAGACGTGTACCCGCAGACGGCCGCGGCTCTCATGAAGAATAGTACATTTCATATCAGAATATCCTCTGCGTATTGCAAAAAATAACCATAAAAAGAGCCGCCCGCAGGCGGCTCAGAGACTGCAAAATTACTCGTTGGTCTCGGCGGTCTCTGCCTTGGCAGCGTCCTCGATGACCTCAGCCTCAGCCTTGGCAGCGCGGGCCTCGTTGATGGCCTTTGCATCCTCGAGGATGTCACCGGCCTGCTCCTGGACCTTGCTGACGGTCTCCATGGTGGAGTCCTTCATGCGCAGGACAGCAGCGGTGGTCTGGGTGTAGACCTTCTTGGCATCGCTGCTGGACAGCAGCTTGAAACCAGCGGAACCGAACAGGGTGCCGGCAGCGAACAGAGCAATCTTCTTAATATCGACCATAGTAGTATACCTTCCTTTTTATCGTATTCCCTCATGTACCCCAAAGGGCATGGGATAAGTGTTTCTTCCGTTATTATAACGCGGTTTTTGGAAAATTCAAGGGATTTTGATGATGTTTATATCTGCTAACATTTTACGATAAGTAGTTAGAAATGCCTATCTTTACGTGTTTTTGGTACAAACTACAGTTTGTATTTTCGAACAAACTCCAAGGTGTCGAAGAAATATAACAAAGAGTCTTGCGCTGAGAGGTGCATTCATTGTACAATAAAAAGGTATGCGATAAAATCGACAGGGCCGGGATGTTCCGGCCTGTAAAAATAAGTGAGGCTGGATATGGAAAAGAAAGATATTCGTGTGCTGGCGCTCGACCTCGACGGCACCCTGACCAATGACCAGAAGGTCGTCACCCCCGCCACCCGCGCAGCGCTGGACGCCGCTGCTGCCAAGGGTGTGACCATCGTGCTGGCCTCGGGCCGTCCCACGGCAGGCGTCATGCCGCTGGCAAAGGAGCTGGGACTGGATAAAAAGGGCGGCTGCATCCTCTCGTATAACGGCGGTGCCATCATCGACTGCGCCACCGGCGAGACGCTCTACCGCAAGCAGCTGGATGCAAAGTATGTGCCGCAGCTCTGTGCCTTCGCCAGGGAGCAGGGCGTGGTCATCATTACCTATAATAAGCAGGGCGTCGTCACCGAAAGCCCCGAGGACGAGTGGGCGCTGAAGGAGTGCTTTACCTGCAAGCTGCCCATGCAGAAGGTGGAGGACCTCGCCGCCTATGTGGATTATCCCATCTGCAAGATGCTCATTACCCTCGACCCCGCCCGCCGCAGCGAGGTGCTGGAAGCAGGCCGGAAACAGTTTGCGGGCGAGATCGACCTCTACCCGTCCAGCCCCTTCTTCATCGAGGCCGTGCCGCTGGGGGTCGCCAAGGACGTGAGCCTCTGCAGTCTGCTGGAAAGCAGGGGGCTGACCCGCGACAACCTCATGGCCTGCGGCGATGGTCTCAATGACTGCTCTATGATACGCTTTGCCGGCGTGGGTGTGGCCATGCAGAATGCAGAGCCCCCCGTCAAGGAGGCGGCGGACTATGTGACCGTCGCCGACAACAACCACGACGGCGTGGCTGAGGCCATTGAGAAGTTCATTTTTTGAAAGGATACCAGACGCAAATGCCGCGCAACTTAGTTTTATTCGATTTGGAGTGGAACATCGGCTATCAGCCGTTTATCTTTAATTATCACGGTGTCCAGCAGACGTTCCGGGGGGAGATCATTGAGATCGGTGCTGTCAAGATCGACGAGGACGCCAACGTGCTGGATACCTTCTCCATCCACCTGCGTCCCCGCATCTTCCGCTGCCTGCAGCACCACATCGCCAAAGTCACCGGTCTGACGCAGGAGGACCTCGACAAGGGCGAACCCATCATCCAGGGCCTCCGCCGCTTTATGAAGTGGTGCGGCCCGGACGCCGAGTTCGCCGAGTGGGGCATGGATGACGTGCCGGTGCTCAAGCAGAACCTTTTCCTCTGCAATCTCGACGAGAGCTGCCCGACGGTCTGGTACGACCTGCAGCAGCTCTTTCTGCGGGAGTACCCCCGCAAGGAAGGCGAGGGGATGAAGCTGGAAAATGTCGTCACCCGGATGGGCATCCCGCTGGAACGCCCCTTCCACGACGCTTTGTCCGACACCCTCTACACCGCCGACCTCTGCCGGCTGCTCGATCTGCGGGCCGGACTGGCCGCTTACCCCAGCGAGGAGGACACCCTGCGCCAGAGCCTTTGCCCCACGCCGGGCGACTACCGGGATTTCAAGGTCTTCCGGGGCTATCTGGACCAGTCTATGTGGAAGCTGGACCCCGTCATCGGAACGATGGCCTGCCCGGTCTGCGGCACGGCCCTGCAGCCGGATGACGTCTGGCTGAAAAAGGGGAGCAGCGGCTGGTATACGCTGTCCCAATGTCCCGTCTGTAAGGGCCGGGGCGGCGAGGCAGGCCGGGGCGTGTTCCAGAAATACCGGATGTCGCGCCGGGACGGCCTGCACTGGGCCTTCGCCCGCTGCGTCCAGATGCCGGACGATGCAAGCCTGGTCCGCTGGAAAAAGCAGAAAGCCCAGTATCTGGAGCGTCAGCGCCTCAAGGCCGAACGGCAGGCCGCCGAAGCAGAGGCCGCCCGGCACATCTTCTGAGGCAGAAGAATAAAATATCGTGCAGGAAAGAACAACGCTGTTTCGTATTGTAAGGAGAGACAGGAAGAAAAAGGCAAAAATGCTCAGATTTTGTTCATATCCCGGTCATAGATGCTGGATATACTAAGAAGGAACTTCAGGCAGAAACGAAAGGGATGGTACGAGCACGATGGAAACGATGCTCATCGACTGGCTCCACCAGCTGGGTACGCTGGAATTCTGGGAGGCATTGTTAGAGGGCTTTGAAGGGCTGGGGCCGTTGGTCCCTATCCTGCTGGCGATGGTGGAATCCATTTTTCCGCCGCTGCCCCTCATCGCCATCGTGGCCCTCAATGTCGCGGCCCACGGCGGATTTCTTGGCTTCGTCTACAGCTGGCTCGGTGTGGCCGCGGGCGGCACGGTGGTGTTTTTATTCTGGCGGCGGGTGGTCAAGCGCTTTTTCTGGAAGCTGGCCTCTCGCTCCGAACAGCTGAAAAAGGCCCAGCAGTGGGTCAGCCATGTGGACACGGCCAGCCTCTTCATGCTGGCCGTCCTGCCCTTCACGCCCACATCGTTCCTGCATCTGGCCTTCGGCATCTCGGACTTTGACGAGAAGCGCTATCTGCTCACCCTTCTGGCGGGCAAGTCCGTTATGGTGGCCATGATGGCACTCTTCGGCCAGTCGTTGCTCAGCTCGCTGAAAAATCCGGTGTATCTCATCCTCGCCATCGCCATCTGGGCCGGGATGTACTGGGTGAGCAGGAAGTTCTGCAAGAAGCACGATTTGGATCGATAAAATTGCGAAGCGCTTGACTTTTTGCTGAGAGGGTATATAATAAAATCAATGAAGGAAGAATCATCTTCATGGTTTTTCACCAATGAGCAAACAGAAGCCCCACGGTATTGCAGTACCGCGGGGCTTCTGTTTTGCGGGGATCAGTGCTTACCGGCCTTAAGCTGTTCGTCAAGCCACTTGTCAATGCAGTGAGCAACTACATTGGCTGCGACGGACAGAATGAAGGAAAAGAATGTCTCCATAGGTTTTTCACCCCCTTCCCCAATTTAATGGAGTCGGAAGGCCGACACCTACAGGATACCATAAAATTCGACGAAACACAAGAAAAGCCGCTGTACAGCTGTGAAAAGCTGTACGGCGGCTTTTGTGGTAGTACGCTTAGTTCTCAGCCAGATTGCCGGTATAGAGCTGGTAATACTTGCCCTTCTTGGCGAGGAGCTCGTCATGGCTGCCGCGCTCGATGATGCGGCCCTGCTCCAGGACCACGATGCAGTCTGCGTTGCGGACAGTGGAGAGGCGGTGGGCGATGACGAAGCTGGTGCGGCCGTACATCAGGCCGTCCATGCCGCGCTGAACCAGAGCCTCGGTGCGGGTGTCGATGGAGGAAGTAGCCTCATCGAGGATGAGCACCGGCGGGTCGGCGACGGCTGCGCGGGCGATGGCCAGCAGCTGGCGCTGGCCCTGCGACAGGTTCGCGCCATCGCCGGTCAGCATGGTGTTGTAGCCCTCGGGCAGGCGCTTGATGAAGCCGTCGGCGTTGGCCAGACGGGCTGCGGCGATGCACTCCTCGTCGGTGGCCTCCAGACGGCCATAGCGGATGTTCTCCATGACCGTGCCGGTGAACAGATGGGTATCCTGCAGCACGATGCCCAGAGAGCGGCGGAGGTCGGCTTTCTTGATCTTGTGGATGTTGATGCCGTCGTACCGGATCTTGCCGTCCTGGATGTCGTAGAAGCGGTTGATGAGGTTGGTGATGGTGGTCTTGCCGGCACCGGTGGAGCCGACGAAGGCGATCTTCTGGCCCGGACGGCCATAGAGGTTGATGTCGTGCAGGACAGTCTTGTTCGGCACATAGCCGAAATCGACATCCGTAAAGGTGATGTCGCCTTCCAGCTTGTGGTAGGTGGTGGTGCCGTCGTGGTGGGGATGCTTCCAGGCCCAGATGCCGGTGCGCTCGTTGGCCTCCACGAGGTTGTCGTCCTTGTCGTACTTGGCGTTGATGAGGGTGACATAGCCCTCATCGGTCTCGCTGGGCTCATCCATCATCTTGAAGATGCGCTCTGCACCGGCCAGTGCCATGATGATGCTGTTGGCCTGCATGGACACCTGGCTGATGGGCATATTGAAGCTCTTGTTCAGGGACAGGAACGCCATGACAGTACCCAGCGTGACGCCGCCCATGCCGGTGACAGCCATGGCTGCGCCCGCCAGAGCGCAGATGGCATAGCTGATGTTGCCCAGCTGGGCGGTGACGGGCATGATGATGTTGGCGAAGCTGTTGGCCTGCTTGGCGCTGTCCTTGAGCTTGTCGTTCAGCTCGCGGAAGCCCTCGAGGGCCTTCTGCTCGTGGGTGAAGACCTTGACGACCTTCTGGCCTTCCATCATCTCTTCGATGTAGCCGTTCACTTTGCCGAGGTCGCGCTGCTGTGCGATGAAGTACTTGCCGCTCTGCTGGGTGATCTTCTTGGAGCAGAAGAGCATCAGGGCCACCATCAGCATGGTGACGATGGTGAGCTGCCAGCTCAGCATGCACATGCTGGCAAAGACGGAAACGATGGTGATGGCGCTGGACACCAGCTGCGGGATGCTCTGGCTGAGCATCTGGCGGAGGGTATCCACGTCGTTGGTGTAGACGGACATGATGTCGCCGTGGGGATGGGTGTCAAAGTAGCGGATGGGCAGGCTCTCCATGTGGGTGAAGAGCTGGATGCGCAGGTTGCGCAGGGTACCCTGGGTGACGTTGACCATGATGCGGGCGTTGAGCCAGGCGGCGAGGATGCCCACCACATAGATGCAGCCGACGCGCACCAGCGCCCCGGCCAGCGGTGCAAAGCTGGGGTCCTGCTGCTGGGTCATGGGGATGATATAGTCGTCGATAAGGGTCTGCAGGAACAGGCTTGCCTGCACATTGGCCAGCGCGCTGACCACGATGCAGATGAGCACGAGGATGCAGTGAGGCAGATAGTGCTGGAACACCTCTGCCATGATGCGCTTGAGCAGCTTGCCCGGGTTCTCGACCTTCGGACGCGGGCCTCCCATGCCGCGGGGCCGGGGCCATGGACGACTTTTGCTTTCTGTTCTGCCATTTACTGCTCACCTCCCTGCTTGTCGAAGTCGCCGCCGCCCTGAGTCTGGCTGTTGTAGACTTCCTGATAGATCGCGTTGTTCTTCAGCAGTTCCTCGTGGGTGCCAAGGCCGTTGATCTGGCCGTTGTCCAGCACGAGGATGCGGTCGGCATCCTGCACCGAGGAAATGCGCTGTGCAATAATGATCTTGGTGGTGCCGGGGATCTCCTCACGGAACGCCTTCCGGATCTTTGCGTCGGTGGCGGTATCCACGGCACTGGTGGAGTCGTCGAGGATGAGGACCTTCGGCTTGCGCAGCAGGGCGCGGGCGATGGTCAGACGCTGTTTCTGGCCGCCGGACACGTTGGAGCCGCCCTGCTCGATCCAGGTGCTGTACTTGTCCGGGAAGCGCTCGATGAACTCATCGGCGCAGGCCAGCTTCGCCACACGGATGCACTCTTCCTCGCTGGCGTTCTCATTGCCCCAGCGGAGGTTGTCGAGGATGGTGCCGGAGAACAGGACGTTCTTCTGGAGCACCATGGAGACCTCGTGGCGGAGGACGTCGAGGTCATAATCCCGGACATCCACGCCGCCCACGCTGACGGTGCCGGTCTCGGCGTCGTACAGGCGGGGGATGAGCTGCACCAGACTGGACTTTGCGCTGCCGGTGCCGCCGATGATGCCCAGTGTCTCGCCGGGCTTGATGTCAAAGGTGATGTCGTTCAGGACAGGCTGGCCGGAGCCGTGCTTGTACTTGAAGGTGACGTGGTCGAAGCGGATGCTGCCGTCCTTGACTTCCTGCACGGGAGCCTTGGCGGGGGGCAGGTCGGTCTTCTCGTCCAGGACTTCCACGATACGCTTTGCGGAAGCGGCGGACATGGAGATCATGACGAAAGCCATGCTCAGCATCATCAGAGCCATCAGGATGTTCATGATGTAGCCGAACAGAGCATTCAGCTGGCCGGTGGTCAGCGCGCCGTGCAGGATGTACTTTGCGCCGAACCAGCTCAGGGCAATGTTGCAGCCGTAAATAGCCGTCAGCATGGCGGGGCCATTGAAGCTCAGACGGCTCTCTGCGTTGACGAACTGCTGATACAGACCCTCGCAGGCTTTGGTGTACTTCTCGTTCTCGAAGCCCTCGCGGACGAAGCTCTTGACCACGCGGATGGCGGAGACGTTTTCCTGCACGGAGGAGTTCAGGTTGTCGTAATTCTTGAAAACACGGTCAAAAATTTTGAAGGTGGGGACCATGATGCTTGCCAGCACGGCCAGCAGGAAGGCGATGGCCACCACGAAGATGAGGGCCAGAGGGCCGCCGATGCCGAACGCCATGATGAGTGCGAACACCAGATGGACCGGGGCGCGCACACACATGCGCTCCATCATCTGGAAGGCGTTCTGCAGGTTGGTCACGTCGGTGGTCATACGGGTGACGAGGCCGGCGGTGGAGAACTTGTCGATGTTGGAGAAGGAGTAGTGCTGGATGTTCTCATACATCGCGTCACGCAGGTTGCCGGCAAAGCCGGTGGACGCCTCGGCGGCGTACCTGCCGGCCAGAACGCCCAGCAGCAGGGCGATGGCCGCCACTGCGAAGGTGAGCAGGCCGTATTTGACGATGGCGTTCATATCGCCCTTTTCAATGCCAAGGTCGATGATGAACGCCATGATGGTGGGCAGCAGGATGTCCATGACTGCTTCCAGTGCGGAAAACATCGGCGTCAGGATAGCGGCGCGTCTGTATTCGCCCAGATGGGAAGCAAGCTTCTTTATCATGCTTTGAGCCTCCTTTGATAAATTGTTTGGTACGGAACAATTTTATACAAAACAATTTTAATGTCAATGCTTTTTTCAAAGTTTCGGAAAAAGTTCATATTTGTTTCACTTCAAGCCCAGATATAATTTATTCAGCAGCCGCAGCAGCTCGGTATTCTCTTCTTCGGTGAGCAGACCGGCCACATATTCATCGGTCTGGTGGAGGGCCCGCATGGTGTCCTCGTGGAACTGACGGCCCTTTTCGGTGAGGACCAGCTGCTTGAGGCGGGCGTCCTGCTCCACGCTCCGGCGGGTGATGTAGCCCTTGCGCTCCATGAGCTGCAGGATGTTGGTGACAGTGGAGCGGGTGATGGAGAACTCCCGCTCGATGTCCCGCTGGAACACCGGGGTCTCGGAGTGCCGGTAAAGATACTCCATGATCCAGCCGTGCATGGGGGTCACGGCCTCCACGCCATTGGTGCGGGCGATCTGGCCTATCTTGCGGAAAATAAGGTTGTTCACCCGGCGCAGCTGGGCCGGGATGACCTGCGGCGCCTCCCACGGCGGCGCGATGGGGGTGCAGCAAGACTCGATTTCTTTACACATAGTTACCATCCTTCTGTTCGTTATATGATATGGCAGAGCTGTGAATGTTTGATCGTCGAACTGTTTCACATAAAACTGTTCGATACAGGACTATTATGCTCCAAAAAAAGAGGGCTGTCAACCCTCTTTGGATGATTCGTCCCACTGGCCCAGCCCGGTGAGGATGGAAACGGCCACCTCGGGCTTATTCGTGACCACAAGCTCCGGGTCCAGCCGGAACAGCTGGCGCAGGTTGTCCCGGCTGTCCACGCCCACCGGCCAGGGCGCGACCTTGAAGCCGTGGGCGTGGGCGTTGGAGACAAGGTCTTTGTCCCGGAAAAAGGCGTGGTACTCCGGCCCGACGTAATCCACCGGGAAGCCGAACTGGGCCACATAGTTCACAAAATCCGTCTGATAATAATACTGCTGCAAAATTTCGGTTAGGCTCATGCCGGGGAAGATGGAGTAGAGAAAATCGAGACGGTCTTTCAGGTAGTAGATGAGGATGCTGTTCTCTTCGTCCAGACTGCTGGGATCTTCCAGCAGAGCGGCCGCTTCGCTGAGGGCCTGGGGGCTGGAAAGCTTCTCCATGAGAGGGTCGGTCTTCTTGAGGCCCAGCTTCTCCCAGAAGGTGGCCGGCTGGCTGAGCTGGGATTCGGGGCTGAGGGTCATGGCGCAGGTGGCCATCTGGGGCATCCGCTCCTTCACCCGGCGGAGGGTGCCGTACTCGAAGGAGGTGAGCACGGCCTTTTCTTCCAGCCCGGCGTCAAGGACGGCGTCGATGACCCGGTCCACGATCTCTTCGTCCCGGTCCAAGTAGGGCTTCAACTCAATATGTACCATCCTGAAGTCCTGCGCGGCTTCCAGAACCTCTTCGAGGGTGGGGATCTTTTCGCCCGCGAACTCCGGGCTTTTCCATTTTCCGAAATCCAGCCGGCGCAGGTCGTCGAAGTCCATATCCGGGATGTTGCCGTGGACGCCGGTCTTGAGGTCGGTGAGGTAGTCGTGGGCCACCACGAGATGACGGTCTCTGGTGATTTGAACGTCACACTCGAAGCCGTCCGCACCCAGCGTCTTTGCCAGACGGAACGCGGTCAGCGTGTTCTCGGGGGCCAGATGGGACGCGCCGCGATGGGCGATGATGAGAGGGCGCATGGCATGGACCTCCTTAAAAGACAAAAGTTGAAAAATTCGATGCTGTTACCCATGATACACGTTTTCACAAATTTCGTCAATGACGGCGTTTCAGTCAGCAAGGCAGGCGAAAATGGGGCGAAAGTACGACTTTTACCGTCAAAACGACGAAAATTTAAGCTGGATTTTAGCACTTTTCACGAGAAAAACCAAAATCGGCCCATTTCTCTCCCATCTGTTTCTTCCCAACGGACAATTCCTATGGTAAGATTATAGTGTAACAGGACGGCAGACAGCCTGCCAATGACCAAAAGAAAAGATACCTACGGAATAAGGAAAATGGAGAGTTTTGCTATGACTGAGTTCAAGCCCATCAAGGAAGGCAAGGTCCGCGAGATCTACGACAACGGCGACAGCCTCATCATGGTCGCCACCGACCGCATCTCTGCATTCGATGTTATCTTAAAGAATAAAGTCACCAACAAGGGCAAGGTGCTGACCCAGATGAGCAAGTTCTGGTTCGACTACACCCGCGACCTGCTGCCCAACCATATGCTGAGCGTGGACGTGAAGGAGATGCCCGAGTTCTTCCGGCAGCCCCAGTACGAGGGCCGCAGCATGATGTGCCGCAAGCTGACCATGCTGCCCGTCGAGTGCATCGTCCGCGGCTACATCACCGGCAGCGGCTGGGCCAGCTACCAGAAGACCGGCAAGGTCTGCGGCATCCAGCTGCCCGAGGGCCTGAAGGAGTCCGAGAAGCTGCCCGAGCCCATCTACACCCCCTCCACCAAGGCTGAGATCGGCGACCACGACGAGAACATCTCCTACGAGCAGAGCATCGACGTGCTGGAAAAGCTGTTCCCCGGCAAGGGTGAGGAGTACGCCACCAAGCTGCGCGACTACACCATCGCTCTGTATAAGAAGTGCGCTGAGTATGCCCTCTCCCGCGGCATCATCATCGCCGACACCAAGTTTGAGTTCGGTCTGGATGAGGAGGGCAATGTCATCCTCGGCGACGAGATGCTGACCCCCGATTCCTCCCGCTTCTGGCCGCTGGAGGGCTACGAGGCCGGCCACGGTCAGCCCTCCTTTGATAAGCAGTTCGTCCGCAACTGGCTGCTGGCCAACCCCGACAGTGACTACGACCTGCCGCAGGACGTCATCGACAAGACCATCGCCAAGTACGAGGAAGCCTACGAGATGCTGACCGGCAAGAAGCTGTAAGCACCTCCATAAATTCAACATCTGCCGCCCGCTTTGTGGAAAACGAAGCGGGCGGTTTTTGTGCGGAAAGTTTTTTTCCTCTTGAACGGCGCGGTGGGCAGTGTTACAATAACACCGGGAATGGGCAGAGAAACGGCCCTTCGTGTGAGAAGAGAGTGCCGCGCGACGGCGAAAGGAAACAGTCAAATGGAGATCAGCACGCGGGAAAAGACCTTGCAGATCGTCAGCCGATACGTTATCATCACCCTGAGTATCAGCATCATGACCATCGGCGTATACTTCTTCAAATTCCCCAACAACTTTGTCTTCGGCGGCGTGACCGGCGGCGCGGCCCTTGTGGCAAAGCTCACGCCCCTGTCGGCCTCAGCTTTTTCGTCCTGTGCCAATATCCTCCTGCTCATTCTGGGCTGGATATTCCTCGGCAGGGATTTTGCCATCAGCACCGGCTGGGCCACTGTCGTCATGACGGCAGAGCTGGCCCTTTTTGAAAAATATGTCCCCCTCAGCGGCCCCCTGTCCAACCAGCCCATGCTGGACCTGGTCTTCGCCATCGCCCTGCCTGCCATTGCGTCGGCTCTGCTCTTCAACGTGGGCGCGTCTTCCGGCGGCACCGATGTCGTCGCCCTCATCCTGAAAAAATACGCCCATATGCAGAACACCGGCGAGGCGCTTTTTATCACCGACCTCGCCATGGTGCTGGCAGCCTGCTTCGTCTTCGACCTCTACACCGCTCTCTACTCTTTCGTGGGTCTGACGGTCAAGAGCCTCGTCGTCGATGCCGTCCTCGAGCAGATGAAGATGTGCAAAGCTATCCTCATCATCTGCGACGACAAAGACCCCATCTGTGACTTCGTCATGCGCAAGCTGGTGCGCGGCGCGACCTATACGCCCTGCTACGGTGCCTACACCGACCGGCCCCACTACATGATCTATACGACCCTCACCCACCGCGAGGCATTGCAGCTGCAGGCATTTATCCATAAGGAAAACCTCAACGCCTTTATCTCGATGCTCAGCACCACCGAGGTGTTCGGCAAGGGCTTCAACCACGCATAAAAATATCGGCAGCATCAGCAGCGCCCGTCAGCGTGGGCATTGCGGCAGTGTTCAACCTTGCAGTCTCGATGATGCTGTAAAACGGTCTGTGTAGAACTCATACGAAAGCTCTCCTGCAAAGGAGGGCTTTTGTGATTCATTCTCTTTTTGGATGGATAAGGATTCCATCTTTCCATTTCACAAATGCCGCCGGGTGCGGTAGGATAGAGCTGAGAAAAAGGCAAAAACAGCGCCGGATGGCAGCTTGTGCAGGAAAGGAGGGAAAATGGAAGAGAAAATGCGCTTGCAGCATGACCAAATGGAATAAATCTTGTGTACAAGAGAAATTTTTGGCGATTCTTAACGAATATTAAGACTGGCGCTATGCCTTTTGTAAGATTGTCCGATTATGATAGAACCATCAGGAGCGGCGCAGTGAGGTGCCGCCCCGCAAGTACGGTATAACGATTGAAGAAACCACCTGCCAAGGAGGAAAAAAGCATGGAGATCAAGAAAGCAGCCACGGCTGGCACTCTGGAATCCAGCGACTGCATGGTGACCGTCGAGCCGGGCGAGGGTAAGATCGATTTCTCCCTCGAAAGCTCCGTCATCCACCAGTACGGCAACCAGCTGCGCAAGGTCGCACTGGAGACCCTGAAGGATCTGGACATCAACAACGTCCGCATCACCATCGTGGACAAGGGCGCACTGGACTGCACCCTGAAGGCCCGCATCGAGGGTGCGGTGTTCCGCTCTGTTGACCAGTATGAGAATCTGCCCTGGGGAGGTGCCATTCGATGAATAATCCGAACAAGAAGCGCCTGCGCCGCACGATGATGTTCCTGAATGCGCAGAAGCCCGGCCTCATCAAAGACCCTTACATCTATAAGGCCGACTCCCTGATGCTGGACCTCGAGGACGCTGTGGCCGAGAACCAGAAGGATGTCGCCCGCTTCAGCCTGTATCACGCCCTGAAGACCGTGGATTACCGCGGTGCAGAGCGGGTCGTCCGCATCAACGGTCTGGACACCCCCTACTGGCGTGAAGACATCCGTGCCTGCGTGGCCGGCGGCTGCGACTCCATCCGCATCCCCAAGACCGAGCACGCTGAGGATGTCCACCGCGTGGCTGCTGCTATCGCCGAGGACGAGAAGACCTATGGCCGCCCCGAGGGCGAAGTCCTCATCATCGCCGCTCTGGAGTCTGCCCGCGGCGTCATGAACGCTCTGGAGATCTGCGAGAGCGATGAGCGCCTGTTCGGCATCGCACTGTCCGGCGGCGACTACACCAAGGACCTGCAGACCCACATCACCGGCACCGGCATCGAGCTGATGGGCGCCCGCCAGCAGATGATCATTGCAGCCCGCGCAGCAGGCGTGCAGTGCTTCGACACCGTCTACACCGACCTGAAGGACATGGACGGCTTCCGCAAGGACGTGGAGAACATCCACCTGATGGGCTTCGACGGCAAATCCATCATCAACCCCCGTCAGATCCCCATCGTGCATGAGATCTTTACGCCCACCCAGAAGGACATCATCTTCGCTGAGAAGGTCGTCAAGGAGATCGACAGCAAGAAGGCACTGGGCATCGGCGTCTTCACCGTGGACGGCAAGATGATCGACATCGCTTTCTACGATGGCGCAAAGCGCACCATCGATCTGGCAAAGGCATCCGGCGTGTATAAGGGGGATTTGTAATTATGTTGAACGCAGTCGGCAGAGAAATTCCCGAAGAGATCCTCGAGCGCACCGGCAAAGAGGTCTTTCAGGGCAACAATTATAAGGACGGCAAGGCTTTCCAGAAGGCCAGCCCGAAGATCACCCCCGTGATGCGCAATGACCACGACAAGATGGTCAAGGACATCCACGAGGCTTTGGTCAAGTGCAACGCCCACGACGGCATGACCGTCTCCTTCCACCACCACTTCCGCGAGGGCGACCTCGTGGTCTGCATGGTGATGGAAGAGATCCACAAGATGGGCTTCAAGAACATCACCCTGAGCGCAAGCTCTCTGGGCAAGGCTCATGACGCCCTCGTCCCCATGATCGAGGACGGCACCATCGTCAACATCGAGTCCTCCGGCGTCCGCGGCAAGATCGGCGACGCCATCTCCCACGGCAAGCTGAAGGGTCTGGCTACCATGCGCAGCCACGGCGGCCGTGTCCGCGCCATCGAGACCGGCGAGACCCATGTGGACATCGCCTTCATCGGCGCACCCTCCTGCGACGAGTACGGCAACTGCTCCGGCATGGGCGGCAAGACCAACTGCGGCGTCCTGAGCTATGCTTACGTGGACGCTGAGATGGCTGACTATGTCGTCGCTGTCACCGATTGCCTCGTGGACTACCCCAACTACCCCGCAGAGATCAACCAGACCAAGGTGGATTACGTCTGCGTCGTGGACCAGATCGGCATCCCCGAGAAGATCGCCACCGGCGCCGCAAAGCCCACCACCGACCAGCGCAAGATCCTGATGGCAGAGTACTGCACTCAGGTCGTTGCAAACACCCCCTACTTCAAGGACGGCTTCTCTTATCAGACCGGTGTCGGCGGCGCATCCATCGCCTCCACCATCTCTCTGTCCAAGATCATGGAAGAGAAGAACA
>ENA-OQJP01000200-OQJP01000200.1-human-gut-metagenome-genome-assembly--contig:-NODE-200-length-22079-cov-5.745035_pt1 | contig 22079 bp, 18 predicted proteins | sample MGYA00242611_ERZ504778 | MGnify/ENA primary metagenome ERZ504778 (study PRJEB26092, sample SAMD00036349) | human gut metagenome | host: Homo sapiens | study: EMG produced TPA metagenomics assembly of...
GAACACAGCGTGGCCAATATGACCGTTTTGACCTTGGGACTTCTCAATCCGGCCGGCATGGCCGTCAGCCTCGCTGGATTTGGCTACAACCTCTTGTGGGTCACCTTAGGCAATCTCGTCGGCGCCGTCGTCTTCCTGGCCATTCCCTATGGCATTGCAGCCGCCAAAAAACAGGCTCAATCGACGACCAGCATCAGTCCATCCCATAAGACCGGCGTACCAAAACGTACGGTCGCACCGGTCCCGTCATCGGCAAGTCCGTCGACGACACACTAAGGGCAAGGTCGTAAAAGCCATATAGACATAGACCCGGTTCGTGCAGCCTTTTGCTGTGGCGACCGGGTCTGACTTTTTGGGTCATATCGTATCGTATATCACGCTTTTCCGAGTTTCTGCTATAATAAAGAAAATAGCCGATGATTCCGTCCTTACCGACGGCCTCGTCGACTACGACAAGCTCCAACCCATCCTATACGACTGCAGTACCAAGACCTACCATCTCATCGGACCGGTCGTCGGCAAAGCCTTTCACGACGGCCTCGTTTTGAAGAAGTAAAAGCATATCAGGTATAAAAAAACACGGAGTGCGCCAATAACTTGGCAGCACTCCGTGTTGTCTTTTAGAGCAAGGTCACGGTCTGCTGATTTAGTTCGATGAGGCCTTCTTCTTTCATGCGCGACATTTCCCGAGCCACGGCCGTTCGGTCGGCACAGAGGTAGTCTGCCAGCTGGCTTCGCGTCACGGGGATGGTAAAGGTAGGACTGCCGGCCTTTTCCGATTGGAAGGAAAAGAACGTGAGCAGCTTTTTCCGCAGGGTCTTCTTAGAGACGATTTCCAGCTTTTCCATGAGTTGGGCGTTCTTGGTGGCAATGAGGTGCAGCATGTTTTCAATGAGCCGATGATGGAAGGGACAGGCCTGGGTACAGACGTGGAGGACTTTTTGAAATTGTAAGGTCAAAAAGGTCGTCGTTTTGACGGCTTGGAAGGTGACCAGGGACTGCAGGATCGTGCCGCAGACGAAGGTCTCGCCAAAGAGGCCGCCTTCTTTGATGACGGCCAGTACCGCTTTGTCTCCCCAGCGGTCTTCGTGAATCATGTGGACTTCACCGCTTAAGACGACACCGATATAACGGACTTCGTCTTGAGCCAAGACCAAAAATTCTCCTTTTCGCACGGTCTTCGTCTGAGCGCCGAGGCAGGTGAGCATAGCCGACCGCTCTTCAGGTCGGATGCCGTCAAAAAGCGCACTGTTAGCCGCTGCCGTGGCAACATCAACCATAACGATCCCTCCTAATATTGACGATAGAGGCCGACGACTTTGCCGAGAATCTTGCAGTTACGCGTATAAATCGGTTCGTATTCATCATTTTCCGGCTGGAGTCGAATGGCGTCCTTTTCGCGGAAATATCGCTTTACCGTCGCTTCGTCATCGATGAGGGCGACGACGATTTCGCCGTTTTCTGCCGTGTCCTGATGGCGAACGATGAGCTGGTCGCCTTCGAGGATGCCGGCATTTTTCATGCTGTCCCCTTGGACGATGAGCATGAAGCAGTCGTCATTGCCGATGAAATCAGCCGGGAAGGGATAGACGTCTTCGACGCATTCTTCGGCAAAGATGGGGGCCCGCGCGGACTTGGCCGACGAGGGGGAGGGGACGATTTTCTTGGAACGCCAGGAACCTTCGTCGAGGAGTTCGATGGTCCGGTTCTTGGCCGGGTCGCGGCGGATATAGCCCAAATCTTCCAGACGATGGAGGTAGCCGTGGACCGTCGACGTCGAGCTCAGTCCGACTTCTTTACAGATTTCCCGTACCGACGGGGGATACCCAAATTGGTGGACACAGGTGCGGATGTATTCTAAGATCTGTTTTTGACGGGTCGTCAGCATTTTATCATTCATAATCATATATAGTCACTCCAGTCTCTGGCAAGTTACAATCATTCCAGTATAGCTAGTCACATTATACCGAAAATACCTAAAAAAATCAAACATTTGTTCAAATCACCTTGACAAGAACAACTGTTCGAAGCTATAATAAGGATGTCGACGAACACTTGTTCTTAGAACGTTCGTTTTTACTTAGGAGTGATAACCATGAGAAGAAGACGAAAAGGGAGAGGCCCGTTACTTAAATATGTCGCCTTGATTGGCCTGGCTATCTTTATGTGCACCCAAATCGGCTGGAGCTATCAGCCGTCACAGGAATACGTTTCCGTTCGCGTCGAACCGGGACAGACCGTGTGGCAGTTGGCATCGGTCGTCGTCGATGAAGATACGGACGTCCGTCAGGTCATCCAGTCTATCCTCGATGAAAATAACCTGACCGGCGATCGGGCTATCCAGCCTGGCCAAGTCCTGCGCCTACCGGTGGCAGCCAGTAAGGCCGGTCATGTACGGCAAGTCCTAGCTGCACAGCTGGTCCCTTAAGGCTTATTTATCTTCTGTTATCTTAAAAATCGGACTGTCGACGAGGCGGTCGGCTTCGTCGATATAGCGGCGGACGATGGCCTGGGACTTATGACGGGTCTGACGCATGATCTGCCGCTCTTCGACATGGTGCTGGGCGGCGGAAGTGGCAAAGCCGTGGCGCAGGCTGTGGGCCCCGTAGTCATCGGGATTCATGCCCATCAGTTCGGCGTAGTGCTTGACGATGAGGGCAATGGCCTTATCGGAGATGCGCGTCTTGCGGATGTGGTGGCCTTTGGTCAGCCCGCGGAAGACGGGCCCCGTCGTAATGCCGCTCATATCGAGCCAGTTCTTTAAGGCTGTGACGGCGCAGAGATTGGTATCCTTTACCATGGGGATGGCGATCATCTGACCTTGGTCGAACTGGTCGGTCTTCGATTTACGAAGGGTGATTAAAAGGCCCAGGCGGGTGAATTTCAAGTCTTCGACGTCGATGCCGGCCAATTCCGACCGGCGCAGGGCCCCGTAAAAGCCGACCAATAAGATGGCCCGGTCTCGGATCTGCTGAATGTCTTTTCCTTCGAGGAAGGTCAGCATTTCTTTGATATCGTCGAAGAGGACCGGCGCCTTGCCGTGTTGAATCGTCCCCTTCATGCGCTTGATACCGCGCAGGGCGTTGCGGACGATGGGAAAGCGGCAGGGATTGTCCTTGACCCCGGCGGCGTCAAAGTTTTCCGTCAGGGCGCTGATGCGCCGGGCGATGGTATTGGCCTTGGCATTGTCGGCCAGGTCGTTGATGTAGTTGACGATCGTTTCCGGTTCTGCCGGAAAAGACGACAAGTCGTGGTAGCTGCACCAATCGCAGAAGTCGTTCCAGTCCGAGCGATAGGCGTCGACAGTATTGGCCGCCCGGGCCGTATACAGGCTTTGGCGGGATTTATGAGATAATTTGTCGTTGTTGGCAATGGTGTCGCTGCGGCCGATAAAAAAATTAGGCGCGTCGGTTTCTTTTGGCAAGGGATCGGCTCCTTTCATTTTCGCATATTTGCATATTCGCATAGATAAGAAAAAGGCGTTTCGCAAGAATATTCTTGTGAATACGCCTTTTTACGTATACCTCGATAGAAAAAGCTTTTGAAGGCTTGGCTTTTCCAGACCTTTATACAGCGGAATACTCCTCACATATGCTATAATAGATAGTATTATTGTAGCATACAATGGACGGAAGAGCCATGACATACAGCGGAAAGAAGGGACATACGATGAATATTACGGTCTATCTCGGCGCCAGCCGGGGAAAGGATCCCAGTTATGAAACTTACGCCTCGGTCTTGGGTGCTTGGATTGCCGACCACGGCCACACCTTGATTTACGGCGGCAGCCGGACGGGGCTCATGGGGGCCCTGTCTTCGGGAGCCCTCCAAAAGGGCGGCTCCGTCATCGGCGTAGAGCCTCAGGAATTTATCGATACGGCGCTGCAGCAAGAGGGCCTGACTGAGCTCATCGTCACGCCGGACATGGCCTCGCGCAAGGCTAAGATGATGGAATTGGGCGACATCTTCCTGGCTTTTCCCGGAGGATTTGGAACCTTGGAAGAAATCAGCCAGGTCATGAGTGAAGTAAAGCTCGGTCACCTCAAAGGGCGCTTTGCCTTCCTCGACTTCAACGGCTATTACCAGCCTATGAAACAATTCTTGGAAGCGATGCGCGATCAGGGCTTTGTCGATGCCAAGTGGGTCAAAGAGGCCGCCTTTTTACCGTCTTTTGCTGCCCTCAGTGCCTTTGTGGCCGGCCGGGACCTGCCAAAGCCGGGCGAAACGTGGCGTCACTTTAAGCAGAAGCGATACCGTATCATCGGCCTTGCCGACGATGCCGCAACGAAGGAAACGTATGTCGTCTATAAGACCTTATACGGCGAATACCGCGACTTCATCCGTCCCTTAGAGATGTTTCTCAGCGAAGTGGATCATGAAAAGTATCCCGACGTCCGCCAGCGTTGGCGCTTTGAAAAGGAAACGGGTGGCTGCTGCTCGTGGAATCCGGCGATCTCCAAGCAGTATCTGAAACCGTAAGCGTTAACAAGGATTATAAGCGCTGAACGGCATCTAAAGCCAGCGGCGATCGTTCGCATTCGTCAGCCCGCATGGTCAGCTGATAGCATAAGGGGCTGCCCTTCATCTTGCCGGCGGCATAGGTAAGGCCGTTGGTCCGTTCATCGAGGAAGGGCCGGTCGATCTGGTTGGGGTCGCCAACGAGGATAATCTTCGTGCCCTTGCCGGCGCGGGTGATGATGCCCTTGACCTGATTGGGCGTCATGTTCTGCGCTTCGTCGATGATGAGATACGTCTTTTCCAGGGAACGGCCGCGGATGAAGTTCAAGGCTTCGGTCTGGATGACGTGGCGGTCGAAGATTTCTTCGATCTTTTCGGCCAGTTCGCGTTCATTATCGTAGCGTTCGGCTTCGTTGCTGTCGATGAGTTGTTCTAAGTTATCGATGATCGGCCGCATGAGGGGCGAAATCTTTTCCTGTTCGTCACCGGGTAAAAAGCCGATATCCGAGTCGAACTGGGCGTTGGGCCGGCAGATGAGGATACGCCGGTATTCGCCTGTCGGGTGGTTGATGATTTTCTCGAGGCCCACAGCCAAAGAGTAGAAGGTCTTAGCCGTACCGGCCTGGCCTTTGATGATGACCAGCGGCGCTTCTTCGGCCGACTGCATCAAGGCTTCCTGCATAAAGTACTGGCCGGCATTTCGCGGCTTGATGCCGTAAGGGGAAACGCGGCTGTAGGTCAGGGGAATGACCCGGCCCTTGTGAACCCGTCCTAAATGGGTTTTGCGAAGGGACGCGTCGGCCTGTAAGATGATGAATTCATTTTCCTGTACCGTCACGTCGTAACGCTGGGCGTCGCCGTCGATTTGGTAGAGACGGCTGGCATCGATCCCTTCTTCTAAAAAGGCATCGAAGTCGCTTTCCGGGACGTAGCAGGTCTGACGGCCGGTATAGCCGTTCTTTTCCGGCAGTACCTGTTCCGTACTGAAATCCTGGGCTTCAATGTTCAGCACCTGGGCTTTAAGCCGCAGCACCAGGTCTTTGGTGACCAAAATGGGCTGGCAGCTTTGCAGGTGGCAGCAGACTTTGAGAATTCGGTTATCGGCCTGATCGTCAGGCAGCGATTCCGGCAGCGCCTCGTGGACGCAGTTAATCTCGATACGTACCATGCCGCCGTTCTCAAGCTCCACGCCGTCCAATAAGTTGCCGCGGAGCCTTAAACGTTCCAAAAAGCGGATGGCTTGCCGGGCATTAAACCCGCGTTCACCATCCGCTTTTTTAATCCATCTAATTCTTCCACGACAACCAGGGGAATGACGACATGATTATCTTCAAAACACTGCATAGCATACGGAGCCTGAATCAGGACGTTCGTATCGAGAACATAAGTCTTTGCCATAAAAATCCCACCTTTTAGTCTATTTTTACAGCATACCAAAGGAACATATAGAACATGTAAAGCAAATGGAAAAATTCCACGTAAAACATTTTAAAATTTCTTGATTTTTTATTTACAGGCAGCAGGCTGTATTGCCTGCGCCGAAGGGCTTATATCCTGGCGATGGAGGGCTGTTCGCCTTGTGACCACTATCTTGCGAAGGCTGAGAATATCTGCTATAGTCTAGAAGTCACAGAAAGGAGCCATCATGAAATACGAAGCTAAAATCACCTCCATCGGGGAATCGGTCTTGACCTTTATGAAAGTCCGTAACAGTCTTATTCTTTTCAATAACGACGTTCCCTATGCCTATGAAAACATGGTTGTGTCCCATACCAAGGGGACACTGACGCAGCCCATTGAAGCCGGCGACACGCTGGTTATTGCCGAAGAAGCCTATCGAGTCAATGACGTCGGTGCCGAAGCCAATCAGACCTTAAAAGAACACGGCCATTGCACCCTCATATTCGGAATCGGACAGAAAGCCGAAATGCCCGGCCAAATCGCCTTGGAAGGCGAAAAAGTACCCCGCATTATGGTCGGTGACACGATCACCTTTCAATAATCGCCGGTGATGACAAAAAAAGACGCGTAATATCATAAAATCGTCCCCATGACAGTGGCGTTCTCTGTCATAGGGACGATTTTATGTATAGAAGGGTATCCTTTTTTCCGTCAGTCCTCCATCGAGGCTGTTTCGGTGAGGATTTCCGTATCGACCGGATATTTGGCCTTACACTGAGGATAGTTGCTGCAGGTCCAATAGTCTTTTCGGGCCAGGGTCCGCTTATGAAGGTAGCCGGTGCCGCAGTCCGGGCAGCGGCGGATGACCGGTTTTCCGTCGTCGTCGGTAAAGTCGGCCTTGCACTTTACGTTTTCGCAGCGCCAATAAGGGCCGAATTTCCCCTTTAATTGATGGATTTCGGACTGGCACTTCGGGCAATGATAGATCGGTGCCGGTGAAACCTCCTTCATCGGGGTAACCGGTGCTTCAATCGGTTTGGGGGCAGGCTCTGCCGGAGGCATTTCAATCACAGCGGGACTGACGTCGATATCCGTTTCTTTTTGATTGTATTCGGCAGGTTTTAAAGCCAAAGAGGGGAGCCAGGAAGCAGTAGGGAATCTGGCTTCTCAGGGTCTGATAATTACTGACGGCTTGGTTATACTCCTGGCGGCTGGTCTGAATCCGGGCCTCCAAGGCCTCGACGCCGTCCATGAGGGACAGGTAGGTCTGATTCGATTTCAGCTCGGGGATAGGCCGCGGCCAAGGCCTGGAAACTGGCGCTTTGCCGGGACATATTGGCCAGGCTTGCCTGGGTGAGGGTGTTGCTTTCCCGCTGGCTGAACTGCTCGGCAATGATGTACAGGTGATGCAGGGTCGCTTCCCGCTGGGCCTTGTAAGTGGAAATATCGGCTAAAGCCCGACGGACGGGCTCGCGAATGCGGCCGAGGGTATTGTAGCGTTGAATCAAGTAGCGGATGATGAAGAGGGCGATGAGGACTTCGCCGATGGTCTTTAAGATATCGAACATAAAAACCTCCTATTTGTCTTCTATATTCCAGTCATGATGCTGCATGAGAAGTTCGGTAATGACGACGTCTTCCGGGTCAAACTCAGGATGCTCCGAGTAATCGACGGGGCGCGGGCGGCTGCGGTCAATCGGCTGAGGGAGTTTGTACGAAATAGAGAGGCTATAGCCCGAACGATCGCCCGTAGACCAGGAGTAGATGATGGTCTTGGCAAATTCGCTGCCGTTGACTTGGCCGTCTAAATATTGCGATCCCGTCGGCCCCTTGCCTAAGGTTTTGGTCATATTGTCAGCGGCCAACTTAAAATCATCCAGGCCTTCCTTCAAGATGGCTGCTGTGTCATCGGGTTTCAATTTTTTTACGTCGTTCGATTTGACGGTCATCTTAAGGATCACCGAATAACTTCCCAAAGGGCGGCCTTTTTTGAAATCGGCTGTCAGGGCTTCACGCTTCATGACGTAAGGAACCGTATCGTGCTTTTCCGAACGGCCGTACGTATGGACAATGCCGATTTGCCCGTTGTCGTAGCCTTCTAAGATGCTCGGCAGTTTCCACATCTTAGTCTGCGTCGAGTTATTATAATTCCAACCCGTGACGCCGGAAAAATTCTTCTTAAATTCCTGATCGGACATGCCGAGATACATCGTGTAGACATTGGACGGATTGCGGCTGATCATGTCCGCTTCCTTGGTCAAATCGAGGGCAAAACCAGTCATGGCCGTCGCCGTTAGTAGGCCTGTAAAAAGGCCGCTGCAAAGCACTTTCTTCCAATTCATTAAAACGCCTCCTTTACCGAATCCCTTCATTTCATGACCTCTACAAGAACAATCGTTCGACAATATCATAAAAGTGTTGGCAAAACATTTGTTCTTACGCCGTTCATTGTTGCTTAGCGAGAATAATCTTTCAGATTAAAAAAGAATCCATATGTTACAAATTCGACAAGCCTTATAAAAATCCTGCTTTCGTCAGGGAACGAAAACTATTAACTTTGGCACAAAATGTCTTGCCTTACTCGAACCCCATTCGATATACTATGAAGAACCCCATAGCAGCGCATTACCTTTAAAGGAGGAATATACCATGTTTATCGTTCACGAACATATCAATGTAGCCAAGATTCCTGTAGACCAGGCAGAAGCCTTGTATCAAAAGCACGCCGATTGGTTCATCCGGCATTTCAACCAAGGCCATTTTGTCCTCGGCGGGCCTTACGTCGACATTCCCGATTCGGGACTCTTCTTGGCGAACCTGCCTTCACGAGAAGAACTCGATGCCGTCTTATCGGAAGATGTCTATTCGAAAGACGACATGGCCAGCTACGAAATCCACGAGTTCCAAGTTTCCATGGCAGCGACGATAACACCGGAAGTGTAACATCTTCCGTTGCCTTCCGTAATTACAGATTATGCCGTAACAGCCCTGTTTGCTCATCGTCTGAATGAGTAAGCAGGGCTTTTTTGCGTGCCTGATTCCTCAGAAAGCGGGGCTTTAGCGGCGTATGAGAATGGCGGGGGATCATTCGGTCAGCGATCTATGATGACGTACTTCATGACGGTGAGGCATGGATCGAGGCTGTCTATATCAAAATATGTCATTAAAATATTATGAAAACTGTAAATTATGACAGTTATAGGACAATTAATATGTTATACTAAAAAGAAGCATTGCGTGAAAATCCGCCTCTTATTCACAAATACCACAAGTACGCCATTATCGGACAGCACGATGTAAGGCAAAACCGATAAAACGACGCCATCTATTATCAATTTACACAAATAACATAAAATATAGTGGCTCTATGTCACTTTGTCGATTGCATGTATACGGGCGGATAGAAGGGAAGGATGTCATCATGTCATTTTCAGTGCAAAAGAATCGTAAGGTCCTCATCGGACTTTCCGCCGTCTTAGTAATTCTCATCGGAGCCTTGTTATTTTATTTCCTGTACTGGATCAAGACGCCGGCCTATTCCTTGGGTCTTGTCCAAAAGTCCATTGAAAAACACGATTTGCCGACTTTTAAGCGCCATGTCGACTTGAAGTCCCTGTACAGTCGCGGCTTCGATGACCTCATGCAGGAAAGCTTAGGTGAAGATGCGTCTAATGGGTTTGTGGCCGGAATCGTCGCGGCGCTCAAAGAAAACATCATTCAGACCATGATCACTGAGACCGAGAAATACGTTGAAACGGGTAATTTTGAAAAGCCTGCTCAAAGTGACGGCAAGAGCCAGGCTTCGATTCAAGATGTCAGCCAAAAGCTCGATGCGCCAAACCTCGAGTATGCCGGCGTCAAAGGCACTCAGATTGACGGCAACATCGCCATCGTGACCCTCAGCCTGCGCGATACGAAAGTCGACAAAGAATTTGACCTGAAAATCAAGATGCGAGCCATCGACAACGGCGAATGGCAAGTCGTCGAAGTCACCAACTTAATTGAGTTCATGCAGGAACAAGAAAAAGCGGAACAGGAAAAACTCGCTGAAATCAACGCCCCGGTCCAAAAAGAAATGGACGCCGCCTTCGACGTATCCAATCGGATCGCCGGTAGCATTGTCAGTCAAAATTCCTTCTTCCCGTCGCATTATATCCGCTTCCAGATCGGTTATACCCTGCCGACACCAGACAAAAAGGTCAGCAGTGTCATGGGCTACCTGAACGTCAAGGATAAGGACGGAAAGACGGCGGTCACCCTGCCGGTTCAAATCAATAATATCGATAAAAATTACACCGCCGCCGACTATACAACGGATAAGATCTGGACCTTTGAAAGCGAAAGCGAAGACTCCCTGAACCCCTTCATCGATAAAGAAAAGAAGGTCTATACCGATGGCCTCAACAACTATACCCTGGAATTCACCATTCACAAGATGACCTTTGCCGACGGAAAGGTTCTTGAATTACAGGACAAATTATAACCCCTGCTGACGGGAAGAAAAAGACAGACAGTAGACAAGTAAAGAATCAGTTGTAAAAAGAAAGAAGGCTAAAAATCACAGCGTACGATAATCCTGAGAGAGGAGTGTTTTATGATGAATCGGATTTATAAGGTTATTTGGAGTAAGGTGAAACATCGATACGTCGTCGTGTCCGAATTGGTCCGAAGCAGCAGCAAACAGTCGGGAGGCCAAGTCACCAAAAAATGGCAGCCATTCTTGCCGTCTTGGCCCTGACAGCCGGTGCCGGCGGCATAGCAGAAGCCGCCACCAACGGATCTTGGACGACGGCGACGGACTCCAACGGAAACTTTACGGCTCATATCGACACGGAAAATACCATGGGTGGTGGAGCGAAGAATAATACCGTTGTCGGTGACGGTAATGAAGTCCATACTGCTGATAATGATATTATCGGTGATAAAAATGAATTAGGTATAGATACCGGAAGTAACTACGTCATCGGTGATGGAAATACGATTTCATCATTACAATCCTCATGGATTATTGGTAATGACAATAAAGTATTTACCAATGAACCCCTTGGGTATTGGGGCTATAGTAAATCACTAATTCTGGGGAGTAGAAATACATCGGCGGAAGAAATCAATAGCACGATTTTAATTGGTAATGATAACAAGGTAGCTTCATATATAGCAGACTCCGTAGCAATCGGGAATGGCATGGAACTTGGTTTTAACACCAATGAGTCGGTTATTATTGGGTATATGGCAAAAAATGGGCCGTCCTTAGAAGAAGCCGAACAAATTCAAACACCGCCAGGCAGTAACTATTCAATCGTTATTGGATCTGAGGCTAGTAATAAGTCTCCGGCTAGTATTGTAATCGGTCCGTGGGCTAAGATGGGCAATGACAGTGATGGCTCTGGAAGAGGCATCGTTATTGGGCCTGGAGTTGAAATTGGAGATAAATCCGAAGATTCTATCGCAATAGGTTCAGGTTCCACTAAAATTGATGATGAAGCTGATGAAGGTATTGCAATCGGTAAAAATGTTACGATTGGAGCTATATCGGATCACGCTATTGCTATTGGGGGCGTAAAAGCGAGAGTTGGCAGCGATTCTTCACATAGTATGGCTATCGGTTCCTTCTCAGAAGTTACGGATAAAACCTCCTATAGTGCAGCGATAGGTTATGGATCAGTAGTTAAAAGTTGGCATGCCATTGCCTTAGGGGATTATACAACCATAGAAAAAACATCCAATAATTCAGTAGCCCTTGGCTCTAAATCAATAATCGAAGAATCGGCCCAGAATACCGTGGCCATTGGCAGTACATCTCATATTGCGACCGAGTCCGATGATAGTATTGCGATTGGCTATGCGACTACAATAAATGAGGCATCCGATGAGAGTATCGCGATTGGGGCCAAGGCGGTGTTAGCGAAAGAGTCTGATGGTTCGGTAGCATTGGGGGCAACCTCAAAGATTAAGGGCTTTAACAATATAGCGATAGGCTATCAGTCACAAGTTACCGATGATACGGAAGAGGTTGAACAAGCAATAGCCCTCGGGTATAAAGCAAACGTGAACGGTACCTATAGTACTGCCATAGGGAGCGAAGCTTCTGTCACAGATAATGCGAAAGAGACTTTGGCTATCGGTTATAAAGCAAACGCAAACGGATCGTATAGTATAGCCTTAGGCGGTGAATCTTCCATTACCGATGGAACCACCTATGCAACGGCCTTAGGCCATGGGGCTGTGGTCGGGAGTGAAGGCGCTACGGTCATCGGGGCCAAGTCTACCATTGGTAAAGAATCTAATTATTCTTTTATCGGCGGATATGAGTCATCGGTACCGGATAATGTTTACGGTGCGACTGTCGTTGGCTCTAAGGCCAGTGCAAAATATGACTATACAACGGCGATTGGGGCATGGACTAGTGTAGAGGCTGATACCGAATACAGCGTAGCTTTAGGGAGTTATAGTAAAGTCAAAAAAGGTAATTTAATGACTCGTAAGAAATTAAAGAATTTTAAGCAAAGACTTGGCGATTTCTATAACGAAAAGTGGAATATCTCGGCTGCCGACAGCTACAATGGCGTCGTTTCCGTCGGCAATGCCGATGATCAACGACGCATCATCAATGTTTCCAAGGGCCGTATTAGTGCAAAATCCACAGACGCCGTCAACGGCAGTCAGATTTACTACTTAGCCAACGACTTAATGGAACAAATTACCAACGCTGGCGGCAGTGTGGCCGCCGGGACCAACATTGCATCCGTGGTTTCAGGGACGGATGCAGATGGCACGAAACAGTATACGGTTAATGCGGAAAATGCCAGCGTCAGTGTCGATGATAATTTCGCCTTAACGTCTACGACGAATGACACGACGAATATCACCGATTATCATATCGCCTTGAAAGACATTGTCACCATCGGTTCTACGGAAGGAAGCAAGATTACGATTGACGGTACGAAAGGCCAAATTACGGGCCTAACCAACAAGACGCTCGATGTTGAGAATTTTGCTACGGTGGGTCGGGCCGCTACGGAAGAACAGCTTAAAGCCGCTATGGGCGATATGAAAGCAGACCAACAGCTTCGCGACCAGCATCTCGTGGCCAATCCCGATGGCGGTAATTATGTCGTCGACGATAAAGGCGAAGTAACCTTAAAAGTAAAAGGGGCTCCTGATGAAGATGGGAATGCAACATATTCCGATGTCGTCATTGAAGACGTGGCCTCGAAAAAGAAATTCGATGAGATCGTCGGTGACGGTCAGTATTTCCATAATGAAACCGGTAAGGGCAATGTCGTCAATAACGATATGAATATCACCGAAGCGATTGAAGCCTTGGATAAGGCCGTCGATAACGCCGCGACGGAGGCCGGAAAACATCGCACCGTGTCGGCCGGTAACGGCATTAAGGTAGAAAAAACGGAAGCCACGGACGACAAGGAAGCAGATTATAACGTATCCCTGGCCAACGACATTACCTTGACCGGTGACGACGGAACCAACACGATTCACATCAACGCCAATGACGGCAGCATCACGGCGTCTCAAAGCATTGCTGTCGGTGAAAATACGTATATCACAACGGACGGCATCAATGCCAACGACCAGAAAATCACCAATGTCAAAGCCGGTGAAGCCGATACGGACGCCGTCAATGTCAGCCAGCTCAAGGGCGTCCAGCAGCAAGTTAGCAATAACAGCCTGGCCATTACGAATTTGGGCAACAAGGTCAACCAACTGGACAACCGCGTCGATAAAGTCGGTGCTGGTGCCGCCGCCTTGGCCGCCCTTCATCCCCTCGATTTTGATCCCGACGACAAGTGGGATTTCGCCGCCGGTTACGGCAATTACCGTGGGGAAAACTCGGTCGCCATCGGCGCCTTCTACCGTCCTAATGAAGACACCTTGTTCAGCGTCGGCGGAACCGTCGGCAACGGCAACAACATGGTCAACGCCGGCGTCTCCTTCAAATTCGGTCAAAGTAACGGCGTATCGACGTCCCGTTTGGCCATGGCCAAGGAAATTAAGGACCTTCGCCACGAATTAGAAGCCATGAAGTCGGCCATGCTCGATGCCAATGCCGGCCGCAAGATCGATACGTCTAAGCTCCAGCTCTTCCCGGACGTCCCGCAGAATCACTGGGCTTATGAATACGTGGCAACCTTGGCCGGCAACGGCATGATTCAAGGCTACCCCGACGGCACCTTTGACGGCAACCGTCCCATGACGCGCTACGAATTCGCCGCCATGCTGTACCGGGCCATGTTAAACGGTGCGACCTTATCGGACAAGATCCTCACCGAATTTGCTCCTGAATTAGAACGGTTCACCGTCGACACCGTCCGTACCGATAAAGACGGCAAGCCGACCATTGAACGCGTACGCGTGGCAAAACGGAAATAGCTTCTAAAACTTTTGTAACATCGTAATATAAAGATACTCCCTTTGAACCCGATAAATACCGGAATTTCCGGCAGTCGGCAAAGGGAGTATCTTTGTTATTTTTGTGATATAATAAACGCATAGAATAGATGTTTTAATTTCATATAATTAGTGGTGGCGTAAGCCGAAAGGCTTATTCTATACACCATGACAACGAAACGGTAGGTGTAGTCAATGCTTTCTTTTTGTACGTATCCGATCGAGACTTTCAAAGGACTCCATAAATCGGAATGGATGGAAACGATGAAAGCCGCTCATGAACAATATGGAAGGGACTTTCCCAATCGAGACTTTCATCATGAGCAGCTCTTTGCCTGGGACGATTGCTTTGACGTCCTTCAACGCGTCTTAAGCGATTTTCCGTATCCGGATTTTTATCTTGTCTTCGAATATATATTGCATGCGGAAAATGCCTGCCGGCCAGACGTCATCCTCGTAAGCAGTGATCAAGTGTTTGTCCTGGAGTTTAAACATAAAGAGTATGCGCCAGAGGCCGATATTGCCCAAGCCGACATGTATGGCCGATTTATGAGTACCTGCCATGTAGCCTCGCGAGACAAGGAAGTCATTACCTGCCTCGTCTTGACTAAGTTAGCGGCTGAGGAAGAACGGATGGACGGTTCCTTACACTTCGTCTCTGAAAGGGCTTTGAAAAAGTTGTTGCAAGAAAGAATCAAGCCACCTAGCCGCCCCTTAGATATTGATGCCTGGCAAAAATCCCTCTATGAGCCGGATAAAAACTCCTTGCGGATCATGGTCGAGATGTTTGAACAGAATGAACTCCCTCACTTAAAAACGGCAAGAAGCCCTAAAATCCCCGTGGCCTCAACCTTTCTAAAAAACTTGACCGCTACGGCAAAGGCCAAGAAAGAACATTGGCTATGCGTCATTAGTGGCGTTCCCGGTGCCGGAAAAACGCTATTAGGGGTACAGTATATCTACGAAATGCGCAAACTCGACAGTACCTATCAAGAAGACAATGCAACCTATGTGTCGGGGAATGCCCCCCTTCTTAAGGTGTTAAAAGGGCAACTAAAATACCCGTCATTCTTGATGACGGCACCGTCTTTGATCAATTCCCATCGTCAAGGCCAATTAAAGGCTACGAAACTACTCGTATTCGATGAAGCACAGCGCATGTGGTCTAAAGAACGAATGAAATCAAGAAATCGAGGGGACTTTTCGGAAAATCAACAGATTATCGATATTTTGTCCGAACCGGATTGGGGCGTTTTAATCGCCCTCATTGGCGAAGGACAGGAAATCTATGAGGGAGAAGATGGGGGAATCGAGGCCTGGGTAAAAGCTGTGCCGCCGAATTGGAATGTAGCCTGCTCACCCAAATACCAGGAGGCCTTTGCCGCTTGTAAGGCCAAGACAGTGACCATTGAACCGAGCTTGCATCTCGACGTTTCCATCCGCTCTCAAGGCGCTGAACAAGTAAGCCATTTCGTCAATACCTTGCTGGATAATGATATCGAAGGGGCAAAAGCCCTTTACCAACAGATAAAAGAAAAGCATTTCCGAATGTACGTTAGCCAAAATTTCCAAGCCATTAAAAATTACTGTCAGAAGTTGTATGAAGGGCGTGACGATAAACGCTACGGCTGTATCACCTCGTCCAAAAATCCCAAGAATTCCCAAAATTACAAGAATTTTAAGGATAAAAAGAGGATAACGATGTGGCTAAATGGTTTAATGATCCACCGTCGAGCGAAAAATCTTGTTGCAAAATGAAAAAAGCTCGGTCGGAATTTGACGTGGAAGGCCTTGAGCTAGACCTACCGATCATCGGTTGGGTAGATGATTTGCGCTGGGAAGACGGAGCTTGGGTCCCTTATAAGAAAACATATTCTGGCTACAAAGAGGAAAAATATATACCAGGTACACCGGATTATCGCTACCGAATCAATACCTATCGCGTATTCCTAACGCGAGGTCGCGATGGCGTCTTAATTTATGTACCGCCTCAAGCCAATCTCATGCCGGTATATGAAATTCTCAAAGAAGTAGGGATCGAAGAATTGCACTGACACGCTCCAACAAGAAGGGTTAAGCCTCAGCATGCACCTGTCTATGTCAAGCAGGGCTGCCAGAAAAAGAAGCTATCGATGGATAGCGAATAACTACATAAACTTAGTCTACAGAAGAGTCGCTTCGGCGGCTCTTCTTTTTTATCGCAAAACAAAAAATATCGACGACCGTAGTTATTACGTTCGACGATAGGAGAGAGCCGGTTCAATGTTTACTAGGATAACATTGAAAAACTCGTTCTTCAAAGAAAAAGAGAACCAGTGGGCGCTGGTTCTCTTCTCTTACCAGGAAAGGAGGTGAGAGGTATGACTAAATACGATTTCTTCGTGTTTATAGTGTTACTGGCTATCACAGCAGTGGCGCTGGCACGAATCCTGGGCTAGTCAACTAGGAGGATAAGATTGGGTGATGATGGGGAGTAGCCGCTCCCCGGAGTCCTTTCTTATCTTAATCGCATTTTAGATTATACCGATTCCAATGTTCCAATTCCTGTGTCCTGTTAGCATGACGCTTCTTAAACGGCTATCGTCTATCACCTAGATGTCTTATTGTGCTTCATGCTAGAAAGCATTTTAGCTGGCTTGCTAACTAATGTCCTCTGGGCGTTATTAGTATTGCTTGCTAAGCTTGTTTGGCGAAAGCTTCGTAAGAAGTGAGTAGCTTAACAGGTGGGATGGGCGTCGGATCCTGAGTCTGACGCCTTATCCTTATGCTATCTATATTATACCATACGCTTGGCGGGGGAACAACGACTAAAAAACGCCTTAAACATAGAAGGCGCCTCATAAAAAAGTTCAACGGTTGGTTCAAAACAGAAGACGGGCAATATATTTTTATAAGGAAAATCAGTGATGCAGCAGGACTATGTGACGATAATGTAGAAGTTATAACATAGTAAATTGTTTATTTTTCACAAATTATTCATAAGAAAAGCAAGCGATATATGCAGCTATTCCAGCATATCCTTGGAAAAAGGGCATATAAATATAAGATAAAGGGTGATTTTTATGGCGAATGAATTAGAGGCGGAGTTTATTAAAACGATCTCCCAAGTGACGAAAGAGGTAACCGACGATGTCGTGCGGCATTCGGCCTTAGTATCTGTCAACGAGCTCAATGGGACCTTAAAATCTCTGAAGGCGGAATCGGGACAGTTGGTAACGGACATTCAAAAAGCCAAGAGCATGTATGAAAGCGTCTCGAATCATAGTCAACAGTCCCTGCAAAACTTCAATCAACACGTCGACGCTTGGCTCGATACTTGGTTAGAGAAACAAAATCAGCTATTAAATAAAATTGACGACCGCAACCGAACGATGCTGAGACAAATTGAGCAGCTGGAACGAACGCAAAGTCAGTCCAGTACGGCGTTGAAACAGCGATTAGACGATGTCGAACGGATGCAGATGGATCAAAAGAACATAGAAAACAAACGGGCCCTTTCGAGAAGCCAGAATTTTCAAGACATGCAGAAACAAATGAAGGAAACGAAAGAGACCCTGCAGTCGAATCTGATCAGCCAGACTGAATACTTACAAAAGAAGATCGATAAATTGTCCTATATGATGTTCTTCACGCTGTTGATCGTGATCGGCATCTTACTTTATATGGTCCGGGGACTTTTTTTATAGGAGAGCCTTATGATTACGAAAAATACCGTGGTCGCTGTCCAATCCCTTTATGCGCAGATTGAAGCGGAGTATAACCGCCAGATACAGGAATACTTATCCCAGCAAATGACGGCTCCGCTAGAAAATATCAAACGCCATATGAATGCCGTTGCCGATTTTTGCAATCATAAAAAGACGGCCAAACTCCATGATTATATCGGGCGGATACAAGAGGATTGTACGGCTGTAGAGCAGTTAGCCGAGGATTTGACCTATCCCTTTACCCTGTTCATCATGGGCAATGGCAAAAACGGAAAGTCTACCCTGATTAACGCCTTACTGGGGCAACAGCAGGCCGCTGAAGGCATTGTCCCTAAAACGTGGAAGATCGATATTTTCCAGGAGCGCCAAGGGACGACCTGTACCCTTACCTTTCGCGATGGGACGAAAAAGGAATTGAAGTATGAAGAGGCACAGGAATTTTTAGCGACCGAAGAAAAGAAATGCAAAGAGTCGAGTAAGGCTATTTCAAAAAATTAAAGGACTTTGCCGCCAGTGGGGCACCTCCCAAAGAATTGGAAGAAAAGCAGCAGGAATTGAAAAAGTACGAACTGTATAAGTCGGCCGTCATCGAAGCCTCCTGGCCGGTAACGGATAGTCCTATTTTAGAGCATTACCGCCTCGTCGATACGCCGGGATTGCGGCAGGAGCTGGACGATATGGTCTATGCCAGTGCCAACGAATATTTCTCGAAGGCCGACGGCGTCATTTGGATTTTGCCCGGCGATAAGATCAACAGCTCCGGTGACTATAATGAACTAAAGCAGCTTTATGCTAAGTATGAAAAGCAGCCCAATAATCTCGTCGCCGTCGTCAATCGCATCGACCTCATTCGCCAAGCCGGCAAAGACGTCGACGAAGTCGTAAGAGAGGCTCAAAAACTATATGGCAGCATGATTCCCGATATCATTCCCATTTCCGCGAAAGAAGCCCGCGAAGCGGAAGCGATTTTAAAGCAGCCTAATGTAAGTCAAGAAGAATACGATCGCGGACAAAAGCTTTTGGAACAGAGTAATTTAAAGGCTCTCTTTGACTTGTTGAATCGGACCTTCCTGGCCAATTCTTTGCAGCTACAGGTACAAAGCAAGACGCGAAATTGCCAGGAATTGTATGCCAACGTACGCGCAGCATCGATGACAGCGATTGACGTCTTGAAGAAAATGGACGACGAACGGCTGAATAAAATTAAAAATTGGGAAAAGGACAAATCGGATGTACTGAAGCGCCTACAACAAGATTTAAAGAACTTTGAGCAGCGGGAATCGGAGCGCGTGTTACAGGAAACGGGCAAAGTGGAAGACCGTCTTTGGGATATGGACAGCGAACTTCGCAATCACTATATCATGGCCACCATCATTCGCCCCAGTCAGATTGAAAAAACGTTGGAAGCCTTAGTCCAACACCATTGCAGTCAGCTTTCAACGGTGGCTGCTCGTCATATGTCCCTGGCTCCCTTCCGAGAATTTCCCTTGTTGAAAGAGCGGCAGCTGAAGGCCTCGGCTTCTACGAGAAATGCCGTGGACAACGCGGCTTTATCGGGCGACTTAAGCGATGAGGGAACGGCGCAGTTTTGTTTAGGCGGAGCCTTGGCCATTGGGGCGGCGGCCTTATTGGGACCTGTCGGCTTGATCTTTGCCGGCTTTGCTGTTACCGACATCGGGCGCAGCGTGGCCAAATGGCTGTCTCGTACCTTTGGCGACAGCATGTCCGTAAAAGTAAAAAAGCGACTTTCCAGTCAACTCGGCACGGCCATCCAAAAGTTGTCGCAAGAGTATGAAGCGTATCTGAAACGGGCTGATGAATCCATTCAGAAAGTACGGGAAGATACCTATGCCGAGTTGTATGGCCCATCAGAACAGAAAGAGACTATTATCAAAGACCTGTCACAACTGAAAGAAACGAGCAAACTCACGATAAAGCCTTTGTTGTTAAAGGATATTCTATTTTCAGACAGGAGGACTGACCATGGACGTTAAGCAGCATATCGCGCAAATCAGCGGTCGATTAAAGCAATCACCCTTGTATCATGATAAGAATTTTACCAGGCTTCCGGAAATTCGTAAGGAGCTCGATTTACTGTATGCGAAGTTAGATCAGCCTTTGCATGCGGCCATCTTGGGCGAGGTCAAAGCCGGGAAGTCGACGCTGCTCAACGCCTTTGCCGGCGGGAATATTTCTCCGACTAATACGACGGAAACGACGGCTTGTATTTTAAAGATAACCTATGGAACGGAAGAAGAAGGCTGCATTTATTATAAAGACGGTTCCCAGATCGCAGCGTCGATCGATACCGTTTACCAGACCTTATCCGAACATCGCCAGGAGCCTGAATTTTTCAGTCAGATCGACTATATCGTCATCAAAAAGAACTTGACCGGCTTGAAACAAATGTATTTAATCGATACGCCGGGGCTGGAAACGATTACCGCCTTGAACGAAGAAAAGACGACACAGTATTTTCAATCCGTCGACGTCGTCTTATGGGTCTTTAACGGAAACTATTTAGGGCAATCCGATGTCAATGAGCACCTGCGCCATCTATCTCGTATGGGAAAACCCATCGTCGCCATTATTAACCGCATCGACCAAGTCGATGGCGATCCCCAGGAACTCGTCGACTACTTGGATGACCAGTTGGGCATCTATGTGCAGGCTATTTTCCCACTGTCGGCTCAAAAAGCATATGACGGAATCATGAATCAAGATGAAGCGGCTGTAGAAGCTTCCGGTTTTTCGGCTTTGTACCGTTATTTAGATGAGCATATTGAACGCAAGGCCGATCAAGTCCAAATGGACAGTATTATAAATTCGGTCAAGGCCTTAGAAGAACAGATCCGGCTGCTTCACAAACAGGCCCTGGAACAGATTGAAATGAAGATGCGGACTTATTTGGAACTCGATGAGCAGATTCAATACAATGGCAATCTCATGCTGCAAACCATCATGTCTCGTGCCCAAACGTGGGTACAGCACGATTTCTTATCAAATGCCGAACAGACGATAAGAAACAGAATCAATGATCAAAGTTTCTTTAATACGACTTCTAAAGAAGTGCTCCACCGCGAAATGGGACAACTGCTGGCCGAAGACCGACTTCAACAGGAAATCAATGGCTTCCTAGGCCAATTACAACAGGATATCTATCGAGAATGGCATGGCAGGCTGTCTCAGATAGATACAGAGCTATCGCAGCTTTACCAAGAACATCAAATCAAACATGACTTAGAGATTTCCCAGCTGCAGCATGCCTTTGCCGGTCAGACCGGTATGGATTCGATGAAAGATTCCGTCCTGATTGCCGGAGCTGCCGGCGGTGCCTTGTCGGTATATTCCGCCATTTTAGGGCCGGCGGCCTCGTCGGTAACCATCGGTTCTGCCGTTGGTGCTATTATGCCGCCGATACTACTGGCAGGAGCTGCGGTGGGCCTCGTGTCCGGCTATGCACGGAGTAAAAAGCAAAAAAGCAATCAGACCATGATGGCCAATGAAGTCTTAGACCGCATTCGCAGCCAGGTGTCGCGGGAATTGCTGCCGTCCCTAGAACAACATCTTCAGCAACTGTGCCTTCAGACCGGGGAAGAAGCAAAGCGGGAATTTGTAGAAAAGAATTTTGACGGCCGCCGTGTAGATGAGCTAAAAGACCTGGTGGAACGCTTGCAATTATTTTTAAAAGAGGCCAATGAGGAAACGGTGGCTCAACTCCCACCCCATAGAACATAAAAACGATGAGTATCTTTTTTGCCGCCGTGAGATCCTCGCGATCCATATCTCACCGTAGAATGGAAAACATAAAATCCCTGAGAAAGGCGATGATAAGCAAATCTCAGGGATTTCTTTATGTCGTTGCGGAAGGCCATCATGCATCGACGTCAGAGTTTGACCAATTGACAAGATAAGTCAAAAAAAGTATACTGATTATAAATAAGGGTAATACGTTAGCCTGTGGAAAACCTATTTCAGGGTCAAAAACCCGGTAGGTTTGAAAATTTCAAAAAGGGCTAAAAATGGCGTAACTAAGGGAAAAAACGACACTGTCCGATTTTGGTTTTGAACCCGGGTCCCCGAAAAAAGTGAAAAATGCCCGAG
>ENA-OQJP01000203-OQJP01000203.1-human-gut-metagenome-genome-assembly--contig:-NODE-203-length-21994-cov-6.015914_pt1 | contig 21994 bp, 21 predicted proteins | sample MGYA00242611_ERZ504778 | MGnify/ENA primary metagenome ERZ504778 (study PRJEB26092, sample SAMD00036349) | human gut metagenome | host: Homo sapiens | study: EMG produced TPA metagenomics assembly of...
CGACGGCCGCTGCCATCAGCGACAGAATGATCAACGGCTGAAGCCATTCCGCACTCATATGCAGCATGACCAGGCAGCCGAGCACAGCCCCTATAAAAGTACAGGGTAAGGCCCGTTTCATCAAATGCCGATCGACTTTACCGGCCTTAAAGAATTGCCAGGCGCTCATGACGGCGCCAAAGGTTGCCGAAAACTTATTGGTCCCCAGAGCCAAATGAGGCGGCAGGCCGGCAGCCATCAGGACGGGAAGCGAAACGAGTCCCCCGCCACCGGCAATGGAATCGACAAAACCGGCTAAAAAACCGCCGGCCATAATAAAAATCAGGACACCCACAGACAGGCTTGCATGAAAAAATTGAACTTCCACAAAAAAGACTCCTTTTAGAAAAAAACTCCTCTTGTTTCGCAGAGCGAAACCGAGGAGGCCCTTTTCTTTAGTGTTCGTATATCAAAGATGACGGCACGGCAGCATCTGTTGCCGGCTGTAAGAGGCGGATGATTTCTTTGCCGATAATCCGTGCGCCGTCGCGGTGACAGTCGAGGCTGGCTTTTGACATGGCTTCCAATTTTTCAGGATGCGTAAATAATTCCGATACGATGGAGACCAGTTCTTCCTGTTTCTTCACCCAGGCGGCACAGCCTTTAGCCTGCATATACTTGGCATTGGCCTCTTCCTGCCCCGGAATCGGACTGTATAGGACCATCGGCACCTGCACCGCCGCGCCTTCTGTACAAGTAAGCGCTCCCGGTTTGGTGAGCAGCAGTGACGCCCGGCACATGAGTTTTGAAATCTGGTTGGTATAACCGAGGATTTCTACGTCATGATCCAGTTCCCCGCGCATCTTCGACAATTCATCGTAGAGATCGGCGTTGTAGCCGGTTACGACGGTAAAGCTGTCGACGACGGACAGTTGATCCAGGAGTGCCAGTGATTGCCGGATAGAGCCCATTCCCAGGCCGCCGCCCATGATAAGGATATTTTTATTATTCCGATGTTCCTCATCCCAGTGCCAGCGTTCCTGGTCAAAAGCCTTGCGCACGGGAATGCCTGAAACGACGATTTTATCGGCAGCTACGCCCTGTTCGATGAGCAGGTCTTTAATCTGCGTCGCAGCGACACAGTAGACGTCGATTTGAGGATAGACCCACAGCTGATGGATCGCAAAATCGGTAATGACGCCGACTAAGGGAATATTCAGGCGATGCTGGCGCTTTAAAAGCGCTGCCGCCCCTGCCGGAAACGGATGGGTAAAGACCAGGACATCGGGCTTCCGGTCGGCTAAGACCTTGAGCAGCCGCCGTTTCAGTCCCCAAGCAAAGAGGGTTTTGACGGCCAGGCCTTTCTTATACCCTTGTGACGAGTAGTACATCAAATCGTATAACAGCGGAAAGACATCGAGAATCTTAATATACGTCTCTTTGACGATGTTGTCGATGGACAAGATATCATTGGACAGAAAATCTACGTGTTCGACATCACATTCTTCAGGAATGGTCTTGACATATTCTTCTATAGCCCGTGCTGCCTGTGTATGGCCTGTACCGATCGAGGCCGACAGGATCAGGACTTTTTTCTTTGTCATATAGGATCCCTTCTTTTATAAACAGCCTTCGTTGCACCTTCCACTATATAGTACGACAACTTGCATGAAAAGAAAAGGGCCGTTTTTCATGCGGCCCTTCGGGATCGTACTTATTTGTTGTTAACCAAATCTTTAAGCTGTTTGCCTGCTTTGAAAGCCGGAGTCTTGGAAGCTTCGATCTGGATAGGTTCGTTGTTGCGAGGATTGCGGCCTTCGCGAGCTTTACGCTGACGGACTTCAAACGTACCGAAACCGATGATCTGGACTTTATCACCCTGGGTGAGGCTGTCGCTAATAGCTTCGAATACGGCCTTTACAGCCTTTTCAGCGTCTTTTTTCGTCAAATCGGATTTCTGTGCTACTGCAGCGATTAATTCTGTTTTGTTCATGTTACTAGGTCCTCCTTTGGATCGTCACATCTTCCTAACACTAACAGTCTAGAGTTTTTCCTGCCGTTCTATTCGCTTGGCTTCCTGCCAGAATGAGTCCAACTCATCCAGTGAAAACGCCTCCCATGGCCGGCCCGACCGGTTGACCCGATCCTCGACATGAGCAAAACGGCGGCGGAATTTACTATTAGCCCGATGTAACGCACATTCCGGCTCTATATGATAGCGTCGGCATAAATCAGCAAATACGAACAAGACATCCCCAGCTTCCTCTTCAGCGTGGACAGGATCGCCTTCATCAAGGGCCTGACGGAATTCATTCCATTCTTCCTGGAACTTCTCCCAGACGCCTTCTACATCCGGCCAGTCGAATCCGACCTTAGACGCTTTCTCCTGAAGCTTGTCGGCAGTCAGGAGTGACGGCAGGCCGGGAACGACTCCGTCCAGCAGATGAGCGTGCTGCTGGCGTTGTTCTCCTTGCTTTAATCTATCCCAGTTTAACATACTCGTCCCTATATTTTCAAGGCTTTTTTGGCTAAAAACATAGGGATGACGCCGAATCATCTTATTTGTGATATCTTTTACAACATCCTGCGCCGAGAAAAGGCCTTTTTCTTCGGCAATTCGGGCATGGATAGCCACCTGATAGAGGATATCCCCCAGCTCTTCACGGATGCCGTCGGTGTCCTCGTTGTCAATGGCATCGAGCATTTCGTAGACTTCTTCAATGAGGTATCGCCGCAGCGTCCGGTGCGTCTGAGAGCGGTCCCAGGGACAGCCGTCTTCGCGGCGAAGTCTGGCCGTAACATCCGTAAGGGGCGTCATATCAAAGGGAAGCTGTTCCTTAGTCAGTCCCTCTTCCTGCCGCTTCTGATCGATGAGGCGGCGCACGGCTTCTGCCATGTCCGGTCCGCCGGGCACAGTGTGGACGACGGCATGAAGGCGGCTCTCTTTCAATAAGAGGTCGACGATGGGTGCATACGTTTCGGCAAAGCTTTTCCCGTCCTGCCCATAGGCATCGAGGGGACGGTCATCGGTCCCTAAGGCGATGATTTTAATTTCCATGGAAGTGTCCCTCATTTCTGTCAAAATAGCTTACGCCTGTCATTATACCACGACCTCCTTCATCTGTCCTGCTAGCAGTACATCCTGCCTGCGGTCGCAGTCCATGAAAAAAGCTGAAAAGGATTCCCTTTCAGCTTTCAAATACCCCCCTATCGGAATCAGCCGCTCAACTTGGTCAGCAAGAAAATAAGCTGCGTCTGTTCGGCTTCACTGAGGCGGCTCATGAGCATTGAAATGCGGAGATAGTGATCGGGCAGCACATCATCCATAAACTCCCGTCCTTGAGCCGTCAGGCGAACTTTTTTGCCTCTTTTATCGGTCTGGTCGATGGCCACTTCGGTCAGTCCGTCACGGACCATGCGTTTGACCATGGTCGTAATCGTCGCCCGGGTGACACCGGCCCGGTCGGCGAGCTGAGACGGCGCAATGCCTTCGGGCATTTGATACAGGACGAACATGACCCGCAGTTTGCCCCGCGACAAATGGTAGTGACTGGCCAGCACGTCGTTGATGGCAGCCCGGACATACTCAGCCGCCTGGGAAATGCGAAGCATGGCTAAGACCGCCGACGGTTCAATTTCAGGAATATTCTGTGCATATTTTTCCAATTCTTTCCGCGTAGGGAATACATCAAAACCCATAAGCTCACCCTCCTCTTCTAATTAGTGTACTAATTAAAAGTATAAAATAAAACGGAGAGGAATACAAGTTTTCTCCGTCTTATTTTACATCCGATTTTAATAAATTACATATTTTGCTGCGTAAGTCAGCTAAGATGGCTTGAACGCGGGCGATGGCCTGGTCGATGGGAACGACTTCTTCCTGGCCGGTACGGCGAACTTTGATTTCTACCGTTCCGTCAGAGGCGCTCTTCTTGCCGACCGTAACCCGTACGGGGTAGCCGATGAGGTCAGCGTCGTTAAATTTGACACCAGCCCGTTCGTTTCTATCGTCGAGGAGGACGTCGGTCTTCGTGGCTTGAAGGCCGCGATAGAGTTCTTCGGCAATGCGAACCTGATCCTGGTCTTTGCTGCTGACCGGGACGACGGCGACTTCAAAAGGCGCAATGGCGACAGGCCACATGATGCCGTGTTCATCGTGGAACTGTTCAATGGCTGCGGCAATGGTACGGGTAACGCCGATGCCGTAGCAGCCCATGACGTAAGGTTTCGCTTTGCCATTCTGGTCGAGGAAGGTCGCATGAAGGGCTTCGGAATACTTCGTCCCCAGTTCAAAGACCTGGCCGACTTCGATGCCGCGGACGACGTGAACCGGTGCGCCGCAGTGCGGGCAGGCGTCGCCTTCGACCATGGTGCGGATGGCCGTAACGGTAACGTCCTTGAAATCACGGGACGGGTTGACGTTCTGATAGTGATAGCCCGACTTATTGGCCCCGGTAACGCCGTTAGGAACGGCCATAGCCGACGGATCGACGAGGATGAAGAAGGTTTCATTATCGGGTTTGTCGGCATCGATAGGACTCATATAGCCCGGCTGGAGGCCATGAGCCTTCAATTCTTCTTCCGTTGCCGGTTCGATGACGTTGCCGCCGACAAAATTCTGGACGGCCACGTCGTTGACCTGATGGTCGCCGCGTACCATGCAGAGGACGGTCTTTTCACCGTCGATTGTGAAGGCCACGGCCTTGATCGTCTTTTCGAGAGGAATGGACAGGAACTTGGCCAAATCTTCAATAGTCGCACAGTTCGGCGTTTCGATCAATTCGACATCTTTAGCCGGTTCAGCTGCCATGTCAAGGGTCGGGGCCACAGCTTTTTCAATATCGGCCGCATAGTCGCACTGCGAGCACGATACGATTTCCGCTTCCCCGGCCTGGGCCAGGGCCATGAATTCATGACTGTGATTGCCGCCGATCTGGCCGCTGTCGGCTTCAACCTGTTTGAATTCCAGGCCGCAGCGAGTAAAGATACGGGTATAGGCGTCGTACTCATCCTGATAGCTCTTATGCAGTCCTTCTTCGTCGACGTCGAAAGAATAAGCGTCCTTCATGACGAATTCCCGGCTGCGCATGAGACCGAAGCGCGGGCGGATTTCGTCGCGGTATTTATTCTGCATCTGCCATAAGGTGACCGGCATCTGTTTGTACGAACGGAGTTCGTTGCGAACCAAGGTTGTAATCAATTCTTCATGGGTCGGGCCAAGGCAGAACTGGCCGCCGTGACGGTCTTCCAGTTTAAACATTTCCGGACCATAGGCATTCCATCGTCCTGATTCATGCCAGATTTCAGCCGGCTGGACGATAGGCATCATGATTTCCTGAGCGCCGATACCATCCATTTCTTCGCGGATGATGGCTTCGATCTTGAGCGTAACTCTTCGGCCGAGAGGCAGGAATGAGTATAAACCGCCCCCGTTTTTACGGATGAGGCCGGCTTTGAGCATGTACTGATGGCTGGCAATTTCGGCGTCGGCGGGGATTTCCCGGAGAGTCGGACTGTACAGTTTGGATGCTAACATGAGTTAAGACTCCTTTGCGATTGATTTTTCTATTTCTTCCAAAAGGGCAGGCACAAGCTGCGCTTCCGGTACGGTACGAAGGACCTTGCCATGGGCAAAGACGATACCGCTCCCCTTGCCGCCGGCAATGCCGAAATCGGCTTCTTTCGCCTCTCCCGGTCCGTTGACGACACAGCCCATGACGGCAACCTTAATGGGCACGGTCAAATGAGAAATGGCCGCCTCGACTTCTTTGGCAAGTTCGATGAGCTGAACCTGCGTACGGCCGCAGGTCGGACAGGAAATGAGGGTCGGTCCGAAGCGGCGCAGTCCCAGGGAGCTGAGAATGGTCTGTCCGACCTTGATTTCTTCCGCCGGATCATCCGTAAGGGATACGCGGATCGTATCGCCGATGCCTTGGTATAATAAGGTTCCGATACCGATGGCCGACTTAATGCTGCCGTCCCGGACGAGACCGGCTTCGGTAACGCCCAGATGGAGGGCATAGGGCACTTTATCGGCCAATTCCTGATACGACTCGATCATGAGCGGAACGTCAGAAGCCTTGAGGGATATGACCATGTTGCGGTAATCGAGGCGTTCTAAAATACGGATATGGCGCAGGGCCCCTTCTACCATGGCCGCCGCCGTCGGGTGACCGCCGTGGGCCTTCAGGATATCTGCCGGAAGGGAGCCCGTATTGATGCCAATGCGGATGGGAATGCCCTTGGGGCGGACTTTTTCAACGACGCGGACGACGTTGTCATCGGCGCCGATATTCCCCGGATTGATGCGCAGGGCCTGAACGCCGCTGTCGACGGCAGCCAAGGCCAGGCGATAATCAAAGTGGATATCGGCTACGATGGGAATATCGACGGCCGAGACGACGGCCGACAGTCCTTTGGCCGCTTCCATATCGGGGACGGCAAAGCGCAGGATTTCAGCGCCGTACGAGGCCAGCCGTTTAGCGTCGGCAATAGCTTCTGCGGTATGGGCCGGACTTACCGTCGACATGGTCTGGATGGAAATGGGCGCACTGCCGCCAATGGTAACCTTTCCGGCTTGAACCGGAATCGATTGTCTGCGTTTCATGAAAGGCCTCCCTTTCTAAAACCGGCTAAGATCTTGGAACATGGCAAAGAGGAAGAGCGATCCTAAGAGTACCATCCCAACGACTTGAATGTAGTACAGGGCTTTCCCCGGCATGCGGCGACGCATGATGCCTTCTAAGATCAGCAAGATGATGTAGCCACCGTCAAGAAGCGGTACGGGCAGGAGATTTAAAATCCCCAGGTTGATGCTGAGGAAGGCCGTAAACATCAGCAGGTTCGCAAAGCCCGAAGCGGCTACCTGGCCGGCAAGCTGGGCAACGCCGATGGGACCTGCTACTTCCGCCTTTTCCTGACCGGTTATCATCTGATAAATCCCGACCAGCATGAGCCGGCAAATCTCTCCCGTCCGCTGGACGGCCATGATGCCCGAATCCAGGAATCCGTGGCGTTCTTCCGTCGTCATAGGCATGACGCCGAGCATGACCTTTTGAGACGCGCTGTCGACTTCCGGGATCATTTCGACATCCTGACGCTTACCGTCCCGTTCGATTTGAACGGTGACGACGGCATGGCTGTAAGGAGCCACGGCTTCAGAAATATCACTCCACTGGGAAATGTCTTTATTGCCGATGCGAACGATGCGGTCCCCTTCGGTAAGGCCGGAGTGTTCAGCCGGCGATCCGGAAATGGTCGAACCGACGACGGCTTCCGGCGATACGGTCACCGTCCCGATGGCAAAGAACAAGCCCCAAAAGAGGACGATAGCCAGCACAAAGTTCATGATCCCGCCGGCAGCGATGACGACCAGCCGGGCCGGAACGGACTTATTCAAAAAGGATTTTTCATTGAGCGGCTCTTCTTCAGACATGCCGGCAATGCGGTTAAACCCGCCGAGGGGAATCACCCGCAGGGAGTATTCCGTATCGCCGCGGCGCGTACTGTATAGTTTCGGTCCAAAGCCGATAGCGAATTCATCGACTTGCATGCCGGCCCATTTTGCCGTCGCAAAATGACCCAATTCATGGATGAAGACGATGAGGCTGAATACAAAAATAGTCGCTAAAATAGTAATACCCACAGGATTTCACCTTTCTATAATAAAGAAGCTGCACAGCGGCGAGCCCAGGCATCGGCCTGACGGACCGTTTCCAGGGTGACCTCGCCTGTGACATCGTGCCGCTCCATAACCGTATGGACAATTTCAAAAATGCGCGTAAAAGAAATTTCCTTACGCAAAAAGCATAGACGGCCACTTCATTGGCCCCGTTCAAGACACAGGGCATGGTCCCGCCGATCTTACCGGCTTCATAGGCAAGGCCGATGGACGGGAATTTAGCGTCGTCAGGCGGGAAAAATTCCAGGCTGCCCAAGGTCTTCCAATCGATGGCTTTGGCGCCGCGGACCGGGAGTCTCTCCGGATAGGTAAAGGCGTACTGAATCGGCAGGCGCATATCGGGCATGCCCAGCTGAGCCAGTACGGAGCCATCGATGAACTGTATCATGGAGTGGACGATGCTCTGGGGCTGGATGACGACTTCAATGTTGTCAAAGTCCATGCCAAAGAGCCAGTGAGCCTCGATGACTTCAAGGCCCTTGTTGAACATCGTCGCCGAATCGATGGTAATCTTACCGCCCATATTCCACGTCGGGTGCTTTAAGCACTGCTCGACCGTAATCGACGGAAAATCCGCCAAGGGCCGGCGAAAATGCGGGCCGCCCGACGCCGTAATCAACAGTTTTTCAACTTCTTCCGGCTTACGGCCGTCGAGGCACTGAAAGATGGCGCCGTGTTCGCTGTCGACGGGCAGGATGCGAACGCCCTTACGGGCGGCTTCCTTCATGACCAGTTCCCCGGCGGCAACGAGGGTTTCTTATTGGCCAGGGCGATATCCATCCCCCGCGCTATGGCCCGCAAGGTCGGTTCAATACCGGCTGCCCCGACAAGAGACGTGAGGACCATGTCCGCCCCGCATTCATCGATAAGCTGCAGCAATCCACCGTTTCCGGAAAAGACGCGGCACGAGGAACCGACAGCGTTTCTCACCTTTTCGGCAGCGCCTTCATCGACCATACAAGCCATCTTGAGGTCATGGCGGTGTATTTGAGCCGCTACGTCCTTAAAATGATCGTAAGCCGCCACGGCGACCAGCTCAAAGGCCTCCGGATGCGCTTCGATAACGTCGACAGCCTGGGTCCCGATGGACCCGGTACTGCCGAGAATCAAGATTTTCTTCATATCGTCCCTTCTTTTAAATGACCAGCATCAAATAGACATACATGGCGGGCGCCGCAAAGAGGAGACTGTCGAAACGGTCCAAGACGCCGCCGTGACCGGGAATGATGTTGCCCGAATCCTTGACGCCGGAGACCCTTTTTAAAATGGATTCTGCCAAATCGCCGAGGGGTGCCATGATGCCGATAATAATGCCCAGGGCCAGGGCGTGGAGAATGGAAAATTGAAAAATCAGCGAGAATACGACAGCCACAATCAGGGTGCCGACAAAACCGCCGATAGCACCTTCCCGGGTCTTGCCGGGACTGATGGACGGGCACAATTTAACCTTGCCCATCATCTTGCCGACAGCAAAGGCTGCCGTGTCGCTGGCCCAGGTCGAGAAAATCAGCAAAAAAACGAAGAACCGAGCTGGTTCTACCATGGCCGTGCTGAAGTGGTCGCTCATAAAGGAGACGGCAGACCCGCTTCGCAGGGCCAATAAGGCTAAAAATCCGCTGCCGATGTATAAGAGGCCATACAGGGCATAGGCACTGTCGACGGGCTTTACCTTGTCGTGGAAAAAGACCGTCCGCAGCATGAGCCAGCATAAGAGAACCAGTCCCAAGAGAAACATCAGTTTCGTACTGCCGAACCAGTAAGCGCTCAGCATGGCCAAGAGCCATATGGCTCCGCCCGTATCGGCTGTAACGACCTGCAGCTTGCGGACCATGTTGCCGTATTCATACCAAGCGACGACGGCCAGTAAGGCCATCATCAGAAAGAACAGCCAATTGCCTTCATAGACTACAAAAATGGTAAAGGCACCACCGATGATGCCCGTTAAGATTCGTTTTGCCAACATATGCAACTACCTTTCCTGCCTTATTTTAAACCGCCAAAGCGACGTTCTCGGCCTTGAAAGGATGAGATAGCTTCGACAAGCGTTTCTTTCGTAAAATCAGGCCAGCAAAGGGACGTAAACCAAAACTCGGCATAAGCCATCTGCCACAGGAGAAAATTGCTGACCCGTTTATCGTCGCCGGGACGAATGAGCAGATCGACGTCATTGTCCGGTGCCGTATAGAGATAGCTCGACAGCCGGTCTTCGTCAATGTCCCCGACGTCACAGCGGCCGGCTTTGACATCATCGGCCAGGCGGCGAACGGCCTGGACCATTTCCAAGCGGCCGCCGTAATTGACGGCGACGTTCAGGACCAGGCCCGTATTGGAGGCCATGTCGGCTTCAGCCTGCGCAAAGGCTTCCTGCAGTTCCGGGTGAAGGCGCGTCCGGTCACCGATGATATGCAGCTGCACGTTATGTTCCTTGAGCTGGAGTAAATTATGGCTGAGATAATTTTTCATCAGCTTCATGATATAGGAAACTTCCTCTTCCGGACGCTTCCAGTTTTCCGTCGAAAAAGCATAGACCGTCAGGACTTTAATGCCCAGTTCATCGGCAGCGATGACGATGCGTTTCAACGTATCGGCACCGGCACGATGGCCATAGCTGCGCGGCATTCCCTTGCGCTTGGCCCAGCGGCCGTTGCCGTCCATGATGATGGCCACATGGCGGGGAATGTTGTTTTTATCGAGGATCTGCTCCCCTGCCGTCGGGGCAGGTTCTTTTTATTGCCAAAAGGTTAATCATCTTGCATGTCTCCTTTGGACAGTGCGGCGGCCACGGATTCACTCATCTCGAGGCTGTCATTGACCAAAAGCGATATGACACCGTCATCACCGGCATTGGCGCGGATGACATAGGTCTGCTCCGGGTCGCAGTGGAAAAAGTGGGACCGCGACACCGTCCGTTCTACGACGTAAGGAATATTTTTCTCCTGTAATACAGATTTGGCATACCGTAACGGCATGCCAATAAAAATCCGTATATCCATCATACAGCCATGACTTCTTTTCTTTTTTGCTTTGATTTCGTCGATGGCCTTGATTTTTTATCGGTCAGTTTCTGGATATTTTCCTGACCTTCCTTGCTGTCATCTTCCGAGATTTCTTTTTCTTTTCCATCTTCTTGATGAGTTCGTTGGCGTCGCGGCGAATATTGCGGACGACAACTTTCGAATCTTCGGCAACCTTGCTGACTTTCTTGCTCAATTCCTTACGGCGTTCTTCCGTCAGCTGAGGGATTTCCAAACGGATCATTTTCCCATCATTATTCGGGTTGAGGCCTAAGTCGGATTTTAAGATAGCCTTTTCGATTTCACCGAGCATCTTCACTTCCCAAGGAACGATGGTCAGCATCCGCGGTTCCGGAGCCGATACGTTGGCAACCTGGTTGACCGGCGTCGGCGTCCCGTAATAATCGACCATTACGCGGTCTAAAAGGGACGTGCTGGCACGGCCCGTACGGATGGAGGTCAGTTCCCGTTTCAACGCTTCAATCGTCTTGTCCATCTTGGCTTCGTGCTGAGCGAGCAGTTCTTTTACTTCCACATCAATCACTTCCTTATTTTATTTTTATAAGTATATCATACAGCGTTTAGTCTTCTTTGTCGACCAAAGTACCTAAATCTTTTCCGCTGGCAGCGGCGACAATATTCCCGGGTTTATCGATATTAAAGACGACGATGGGGATATTATTATTGCGGCACAGCGTCGTTGCCGTAGCATCCATGACCTTGAGGTCCTTGTTGATGACGTCCAAATAGGTCAGGTGCTTATACATCTTGGCATCGGGATTGAGCTTCGGATCGCTGTCATAGACTCCGTCTACGCCGTTTTTAGCCATGAGGATGGCATCGGCTTCGATTTCAGCGGCGCGCAGGGCTGCCGTCGTATCCGTCGAGAAATAAGGATTGCCCGTACCGGCACCAAAGATGACGACCCGGCCTTTTTCCATATGGCGGATCGCTCTGCGGCGGATATAGGGTTCTGCAACCTGCTGCATATTAATCGCCGTTTGAACGCGGGTAGCAACGCCGTTCTTTTCCATGGCATCCTGGAGGGCCAGGGAGTTCATCACCGTGGCCAGCATGCCCATGTAGTCCGCCGATACCCGATCCATGCCCTTGGCAGAGCCGGACAGGCCGCGCCAGATATTGCCGCCGCCGACGACGATGGCGACTTGGATATTGAGCTTATTGACTTCGACGATCTGTTTGGCAATCTTTTCTACCGTTTCCGGGTCGATGCCGTAGCCTTGTTTCCCGGCCAATGCTTCGCCGCTCAATTTCAATACGATACGATTATATTTTTTCGGTTCCATAAAAGAAGGGCCTCCTCTGTATGTTGGCAAATAGTTCAATTAGAAAATAAGAGAACACGGGTTGGGTGTTCTCTTATGGAATCTTATTTAGCTTGTGCCATTACTTCAGAAACGAAATCATCATTCCGTTTTTCAAGGCCTTCACCTAATTCATAACGGGTGTAACGGCGGATATCGATTTTTTCGCCGATCTTAGCGACGGCTTCGGTAACAACCTGCTGAACCGTTTTGTCAGAATCTTTGATGAATTCCTGATCGAGGAGGCAATTTTCTTTGTAGAATTTTTCGATACGGCCGACGATCATCTTTTCGACGATTTTTTCCGGTTTGCCTTCGTTCAGAGCCTGCTGGCGGAGAACGTCTTTTTCATGTTCCAAAACGTCAGCCGGAACTTCTTCACGTTTGAGGTATGCCGGTTTTGCAGCAGCGATCTGCATGGCAATATCTTTGCAGAGTGCTTTGAAGTTGTCGGTCTGAGCAACGAAGTCCGTTTCGCAGTTAACTTCGACGAGAACACCGATGCGGCCGTTGCCATGGATGTAAGAGTAAACCAAACCTTCAGCAGCGATGCGGTCTGCTTTTTTAGCAGCTGCAGCTAAGCCGTGTTCACGAAGCAAGTCGACAGCTTTTTCCATATCGCCGTTGCTTTCGGTCAGTGCTTTTTTGCAGTCCATCATGCCTGCCCCTGTTTTTCTCTCAATTCTTTTACCATTGCTGCTGTAATAGCCATGAGTATTCCTCCTAAAAATAAGTTTAATATACCGTTTGAATAAAGGTAAGAAGCGAAGGCTCCTTACCTTTATAGATAACCATTCAATTCTCTGAGAATAAGTGAATCTTATTCTGCAGCTGCTTCTTCCGTCGTTTCTTCAGCTGCACCGGCTTCGGTCTGGTTGCCCTGGTTGCCTTCGAGGACAGCGTCAGCGATTTTGCCAGTCAAGAGTTTTACGGCGCGGATAGCGTCATCGTTGGCCGGAATCGGATAGTCGATAACGTCGGGATCGCAGTTGGTGTCAACCGTAGCGATGATAGGGATGTTGAGTTTACGAGCTTCAGCAACAGCGATTTCTTCTTTTTTCGGGTCGATGATGAACAAAGCATCGGGGAGCTTTTTCATATCTTTAATACCGCCGAGGTATTTCTGAAGTTTTTCCATTTCATGTTTGAGGAGCGTAACTTCTTTCTTCGGCAATACTTCGAAAGTGCCATCTTCAGCCTGTTTTTCCAACGTTTTCAAGCGTTTTACGCGTTTTTCGATCGTCTGGAAGTTGGTGAGCATACCGCCGAGCCAACGTTCGTTGACGAAGTACTGGTTGCAGCGTTCTGCTTCGCTCTTGATCGATTCCTGAGCCTGTTTTTTCGTGCCTACGAATACGATTTTGCCGCCTTCAGCTGCCAAATCGCGGACAAAATTGTAAGCTTCGTCCATTTTCTTAACGGTTTTCTGCAAGTCGATGATGTAGATACCGTTACGTTCGGTGAAGATGAAACGAGCCATCTTCGGGTTCCAACGGCGGGTCTGGTGACCAAAATGAACGCCGGCTTCCAATAATTGTTTCATAGATACTACTGCCATAATGTGTGATTCCTCCTGTTTTTCCTCCGCCCGGTCATCGCCCATCTTCACCCGTCTCTTACGAAAACGGGCACAGTGCTGGACTCGCCAAGCGTGTGTATTTTGAATCTTGGTATTCAAACCTTGAATATTATATCACATCTCTACAGCGAGGGCAAGAGGTGAAATACCGCGCTCCGCCCAGCCCAAAGCACAAAAAGAGACCTGCCGCAGCAGGCCTCTTTCCTGGCATATATTATTGTAAAATATAGACCGGTACCATGCGGCGGCCAAAGGCCATGCACGTATCGTAATCTTCCATACAGAGGTCAATGCGGTTGCCGAGGATGGCTCCGCCCGTATCTTCGGCGCGGGCTACGCCGTAGCCGGGGATGTAGACCGTCGAACCTAAGGGAATGACGTTGGGATCGACAGCGACGACGCCATAGCGGGCCCGAGTCCCCATACGGGTAATGCCCAGACCGTCTCCATCAGTTGGCAAATACGCCGTCGCTTCCATGGCGATGACTTTTTGGTAGTGCGAAATGGAGCCGGTGTTGATTTCAACCGTGGCCTTGGTGCCTACTTTGCGGACCATGGGCTGCATTTCTGAAATGAGCTCCGTCGAAATCGTTTCTTTATCGGCGACCTGGCCGTCGACACTGACGATGTTCAATTTAACCCGCTTGCGGCCGTTCTGGCCCTCTTGGACGATTTGTTCTTCTCCCTGCCCTAAGGATTCGTCAGGGATGCTTTCTACGGCATAGGGCACGACATCGTCTTCGGTGATCGTCTTACGCGACACGTTGCCGATAACGATCTGTTGCCCTGCCTGCAGCGGCTTTTGAATATCGCCGTAAGGGCGGTATTTTTCCTTCGAATAGCCGTATTGTTCAGCGACTTCCTGAGTGTTTCGCTTGGCCGTATATACGGTCTGCGACTGACCCCGATAGACGAGGGTCACGGGAATGGCGCGGCGCACCTTGACGTAACTGCCGTCATCGAGTTCCGGCGTCGACAAGGTGACTTCATCATTATCCCCCATGTCGATGTTATACTCACGCAGCAAGGCCTCGGCATTGACGGCGTGGGTATACACCTGGCGGGTCGTCCCGTCGGCGACAAGGGTTACGGATTTGCCTTTATCGATGAAACCGGTCAGCGAAACGAGGATCAAGAGGGCGATCATCGTCGCATACATCTGCGTGATCGGCCCTTTTCGCTTCCAGCTCAGTATACTGAATTTTTTCCAGTCCATGCCATGCCTCCTAAAACGTTTCCTACCATTTTAGCAAAGGCCGCAGGCATTGTCAATTTAGTCGTCTCCCTGTTCCGTCGGATCCGTCGGACGCGGGCGAAGGACGATATTGCGCAGCTGCCGCACTTTACGCTTGCGGTGCGCTGGCAGCTTTTCCGCTTCGCGCTGGCACGTATCCTGGGCGTTAACCGCTTTACCCGTCCGTTCATCGGCCAGATAACGGTACGACCCATCCTGATTCATGGCGTAGGCCTTGACGTTGTCGTCAAAATACAGTTTCAGGATGTGCTTGATTTGTTCTTTATGAGGCGCAAATTCGACAGGTGTCATCAATTCGACGCGTTCATTGAGGTTTCGCGGCATCCAGTCTGCCGAGGAAATGAAGACGTCTTCACTGCCGCCGTTATAGAAGTAGAATAAGCGGCTGTGTTCCAGGAAGCGGCCGACGATGCTGTGAACTTCGATGTTGTCACTGATACCAGGAAGGCCCGGACGAAGGACGCAGATGCCGCGAACGATAAGGCGGATCTTGACGCCAGCTGCCGAGGCTCCATACAGTTTGGCGATGACTTCTTTGTCTAAGAGGGAGTTCATCTTAGCCACGATGAGGGCTTTCTTTCCGGCTTTAGCCCAGGCGATTTCCTGGTCGATTTCCTGATAGATCGTTTCCCGCAGGTTCAGGGGCGCTACGGCCAGTTTATTCCATTCCGGAGGATCGGAGTAGCCCGACAAGAGGTTAAAGAAAGCCGAGGCGTCGACACCGATGAGAGTATTGGACGTCAAGATACCGACGTCGGTATAGATGCGGGCCGTCTTGCCGTTATAGTTGCCCGTCGCCAAGTGGACGTAGCGGCGGATGCCGTCTTCTTCCCGGCGGACGACGAGGGTGATTTTAGAGTGCGTTTTGAGGCCCATGATGCCATAAATGACGTGGCAGCCGGCTTTTTCCAGCTTGCGGGCCATGAGGATGTTGTTTTCTTCATCAAAGCGGGCCTTGACTTCCATCAGGACCGTAACCTGCTTGCCGTTTTCAGCGGCCTGAGCCAGGGCTGCGATGATCGGCGACTGGCTGCTGACGCGGTATAAGGTCTGTTTGATGGCCAGGACGTCCGGGTCGATGGCGGCCTGGTGAATGAAGTATTCTACCGTTTCAAAGGTTTCATACGGATGGTGCACCATGATATCCCGTTCGGCAATGGCCGACCAGATATCGGTACTGCCCATAGCCGCCAGTTCCGACGAAGGCTGGGGCTTCACCGGCGGATAGCGCAGCTCGTCGAAGCCTTCGATGCCGACAAAGGAGAAGAACACCTTGCAGTCGAGCGGTCCGGGGATATAGTAGATATCCCGTTCTTCAAGCTGCAGCTCATCGCGCAGGAGTTCGCGGATCATGCGGCTCGAGGAAGCGGCCAGTTCCAAGCGGACGGCGGCCCCCTTGCGGCGTTTCTTCAGGCTCTTTTCGACTTCGACCAGAAGGTCCTCTACATCGTCGTCGATAGCAAGGTCGGCGTCGCGGGTGATTCGGAACGGCGCTACTTCTAAGATATCACAGCCGAGGAAGAAGCGGTCCGCATAGGCAGCGATGATATCTTCCAAAAAGAGGAACTGATGACCTTCGGCCTGCTCGCCTACGGGCGATACGCTCTGCGGGACTTCGATGATGCGGTCGATGACCGACGACGGCACCGGCAAAATGGCCGTCTTGACCGACGGGTCGCCGTGCTTGCGGCGAAGGAGGACGGCCAGGTCCAGGTTGAGGCTGGACAGGAACGGGAACGGATGGCTGGAGTCGACAGCCATGGGCGTAACGACGGGATAGATTTCACGGCCGAAGAACTCGTCGAGCCACATGTGCTGGTCTTCGTTGAGGTCGTCGACGCCGATAAAATGAATGCCGTGATCCTGCAATTTCTGCTGAATACCATCGTAATAGCGGTACTGGTCGGCGACGAGCTCGTGGACCATGGACTGGATGGCATCGAACTGTTCCGGCGGAGTCATGCCGGCAATATCGATATGTTTGACACCGCTTTCGACGAGGTGTTTGACGCCGGCGACGCGGATCATGAAGAATTCATCCAAGTTCGAAGACGCAATGGCAATGAACTGCAGCTGTTCCAACAAAGGGTTCGAAGGAACGATGGCTTCGCGCAAAACCCGTTCGTTGAATTTGATCCACGTGCATTCGCGATTTAAATAATATTGAGCATCTGTAAAATCTGGCATAATTATCTTATCCTTTCACTAATTTCGTCGAAATGCCAAAGACTTCGGAGAAGTTGACGGCCATCTTCATATAGGTCCAGCGTTCCAAGGAAATATCGGAATCGGCCGTATAATAGACGATCAATTCATCTTCGCCCAGTTCGGCCCGAAGGTCACTGATTTTACCTAAATGGCTCTTATCCAAAGAGTCGGCCAGTCGGAAAATAGCCGTTAATTTTGCGGTAATGACTTTCTGACGAGGCGTCAGCTCGTGATAGACGACAGACGACTCCTGCAGGGTCCCATCGAAGGCGTAGTACAAGACGGCGGCCAGGATCTGTTTTTCGTCGTCGGCCAGGCCAAAGATGTCCGTTTCTCCGATGAGATTGTACGTACAGAGGTTGTGTTTGCGGATATTGATAAATTTACCCGTTTCATGGAAAATCGCAGCCATCTGCAATAAATACTTGGCTTCATAACGAAGGCCGATGAACTTGTACAGGGCCTCAAAGAGGACGTTGCAGTAGCCTTCGATTCGTGTCGAATGAATGGAATCGTACAAGTATTTATTTGCCATGCGGCGCATCATATCGAGGCGCAGGGCCTGTAATTGTTCCATATAAGGATGCTTCGTCTTTTGGGCTACATAGTACATCGTATAGCCTTCGGTAAAGGTCGTCGGCATGACGACCAGCATGTCGATGTCCACCAATCGAAGCAGTTCGTAATACAAGAGGATCGTCGGCATGATGACGTTGGCCAGGTTCTGCGACAGGCCAAAGCGCTTCATGAGCTTAAAGGGCGTAACACCCTTTAAAGAATAAATAAACTGGCGCAGTTCTTTGGCCGTAATGAGGAACAAGCCCTCCTCACTGGTTTTGCCCATGATCCGCGCGATGAGGCTGCCGCCGCGGCCGGACAGGACAATATATTTGATATCATACTGTTGGACGCCCTTCCATAAGGGGTACAAGGTGCCGTAAATGTATTCGCGGACTGCCGTCGGGAAGGTCAGCTCATTGCGCTGCTTCTCCGTGAAGTTTTCCAAGATGCGTAGGGATCCGATATTGATATTCTGCTGGAACAATAAACAGTCTTTCTTCCAACCTGTCAGGCCGACGCCGCCGGACGTGATGTCGAGCAGCATGACTGCCTTGTCGGCAAAATTGAATTTTCCCTTCAGCACATTATAATAAAGACCAAAGAATTTATAGAAAATCTCCTTGGTCATGTGGGTTACTTCCACGTGGAACCCCGTACGGATGCGAATCTGATCGAGAACATTGATCAAATTATCGGCTTCACTGATAGCTGTCGTCGATAAGACGCGGACGTCCTTTACATCATAGTCGCGAAGCAGCTGTCGGAACCCCAGTAAGACCTGGCAAATTTCATTCAGTGATTGAAAGCTGACGTGGCGGCTCTGAAACACCATTTCGCCATATTTTACTTCTTGAGCTACGTTTTCGATGATCTCCATGTCGTCGAGCGATGAATAAGCGATGATTTTCATCGTCATATTGACCGTGCCGAGATGGATGATGCCTAAAACATTCCGGGTCTGTTTTTCCATTATTCTCCCCACTTTTCTAAACAATATCCCCGCTGTTCAGCGGAGGCCACTTCTATTATACATGAAAGTCCGGCCTGTTATGTATAATTTCTGTAAAAAATCGTCCTAAAATTTTACATTTTTATTTCACTGTTCCCTGTTACAGGACATGTCATGACATCTGTTTTCAAGGTTTCCCTGCCGGCATTAAAATCCCGGTTTATCCTGTATTTATCTCATTTTTCCACCGGCATCGCCCCGGTTGCAAACGCTTCGTTATAAACGGTGGCCATTTCCTAAAAAAATCCGATATCCTTATGGTACGGACAAGAAATGGCGGAAAGGGCCGTATAAAAGATTTTTTCGTTTTTTTACTCATTTGTAGTATAATAGAACGGATAACCGATTCCGGTAAACATATAGAGAAATGAGGTATACCATGGAAAAATTAGCCATTATCGACTTGGGCTCCAACTCCATCCGCTTCGTCGTCATGCAAATCACAGACAACCAGTCCTATTCCCTGCTGTATCAAGAAAAAGAAGCTATCCGCTTAGGGCACGGCCTGAACCAAACCGGCGCACTCAGTGAAGATGGAATTCAGCGGGCCTTGACTTGTCTCCATGTCTATAAACATATCATGACCGTTCTCGGCATCAAAGAATGTCGCGCCGTCGCTACGGCCGCCGTCCGCAATGCCAGCAACGGTGAAGAATTCCTAAAGCGCGTCAATGACGAAACGGGCATCACCATGAACATCATCACCGGTGAACGAGAAGCCTACCTCGGTTATTTAGGCGTCATCAATACCATTGCCATGAAGGACTTCCTTCTCTTTGACTTAGGCGGTGCCAGTGTCGAAATGACCTTGGTCCAAGACGGCGAGAACATCCATTCCATCTCTCTGCCCATCGGCGCCGTCACCTTGACGGAAAAATTCAATACCCAGGGCAATCCCGACGAAGAAGCGATTGCAGCCTGCCTGAAATATATCCGCAAAAAGATGAGCGAAGTCGAATGGCTCCCCCATATCAACCTGCCCATTATCGGAATCGGCGGTACGGCACGTAACATCGCTAAAATGGACCAGCGGGCTACAAATTACGAGTTGTCGAAACTCCATAATTACATCATGCCCCTCGATCACTTTGAAAATATCTTCGAAACCCTCTCGACCCATTCCAGCGCCAACCGCAAGAAGATCCCCGGCCTGTCGAGCGACCGTTCGGACCTCATCGTTGCCGGCGCCGCCGTCATCTAGTCCATCTTCGACCTGACCGGCAGTTCGGAAATGGTCGTCAGCGGCTGCGGTCTGCGCGAAGGCTTATTCTTTGAATACTATGCCTCGTACTGTAACCTGCCCTCGCCTCGGTTCGACGACATCCTCGACTTCAGCGTCAAGAACTTTATCGGCACCCTTAACGGTTTCATTTTAAATAAGGGCCACTATGAGCAGGTCACGCGCATTGCCACCCAGCTCTTCGACGAACTAAAACCCCTCCACGGCTACGGTGAACGCGAACGGCTGCTGCTGCAGACGGCGGCCCGGCTCCACGACGTCGGAAAGATCATAAACTTTTACGACCACGCCCGCCATTCGGCCTTCATGATTTCCCAGGCTCCCCTTTACGGGCTCACGCAAATCGAACAGATTCTGACCGGCTTCATCGCCGGCTTCCACCACGGCATCAGCCGCAAGATCCTCCGGGCTTACCGCTACGACCACATGGCCTCTGCCGAAGACTGGGTCATGATCCGCAAGCTGTCGACCATCTTGGCTTTGGCCGAAGCTTCAGATCTGACGTACGAACAAATCGTCACTGATGTCGACGTCACCATGGCGGAAAACGTCGCCGTCGTCATCTTGTCGACCAAGCCCGACTCGACGTACAGTGCTGCCGATTATGAAATGAAACAACTGAACAAACAATTCAAAAAGGAATTCGGTGCCTCCTTGTTACTGGTCTGGCGCTAATAACATACAGCATGACAAAAGGGACTGTCGCGACATCAGGTCACGAACAGTCCCTTTATGATGGGCAAATTTATGAAATTAGCGGATCGATACGTCTTCACCGGCCAGGATGCGCTTCATCGTACGAGCCGGGCACATCTTGCCGCACATGGTGCAGGTCCCTTCGCATTCGGGCTTGCTCGATTCATAGTAACGGCGGGATTTTTCCGGGTCGATGGACAAGGCGATCATGGTGTCGAAATCGACTTCGACGCGGGCCTTGCTCATGGCATCGTCCCATTCCTGAGCGCCGGGGATTCCTTTAACGAGGTCAGCTGCATGGGCTGCGATGCGGGCCGCGATGATGCCTTCTTTTACGTCTTCAACGGTCGGCAGGCGCAGGTGTTCCGCCGGCGTAACGTAGCACAGGAAGTCGGCACCGCTCGATGCGGCAATGGCACCGCCAATGGCACTGGTGATGTGGTCATAGCCCGGAGCGATATCGGTGACTAAGGGCCCGAGGACATAGAAAGGAGCGCCGTGGCAGAGGCGTTTTTCAAGCTTCATGTTGGCTGCGATTTCATTGAGTACCATGTGGCCCGGGCCTTCGATCATGACCTGAACGTTGTGGTCCCAAGCCCGTTTCGTCAATTCGCCGAGGGTAATGAGTTCTTCAATCTGAGCGGCATCGGTGGCATCATGGGTACAGCCCGGACGGCAGGCGTCGCCGAGGCTCAAGGTGACGTCGTATTTTTCACAGATATCGAGGAGGCGATCGTAGTATTCATAGAAAGGATTTTCCTGGTCGTTCATTTCCATCCAGGCAAAGAGCAGGGAGCCGCCGCGGGAGACGATGTTGGTCAGGCGCGGATTGTCTTTTATGCGCTGTGCCGTCTTGCGGTTCATGCCGCAGTGGATGGTCATGAAATCGACACCGTCTTCGGCGTGCTGTTCGACGACGGAGAAAAATTCATCGACGCTGATGTCTTTCAAATCTTTATCGAGCATGCCAACGGCATCGTACATGGGGACGGTCCCAATCATGGCCGTCGACATCTTGACTAATTTACGGCGGAAGTCGCGGGTCTTGCCGAAGTTGGACAAGTCCATGATGGCTTCAGCCTTCATATCGATGGCATTCTGCACCTTCTGCAGTTCTTCTTCATGGTTATTGTGTTCCGGAGACACGCCTAAGTTGACGTTGATCTTGGTGCGGCAGTCCTGGCCGACGGCTTCTGCCGACAGGCTTTCGTGCATCTTATTGGCCGGAATGGCGACCTTGCCGCTGGCGACGAGAGCCATCAATTTTTCCATGGCCATCTTTTCCTTTTCAGCGACGACCTTCATCTGCGGCGTTACGATACCCTTGCGGGCCGCATCCATTTGTGTTGTGTAATCCATTATAAAATCCTCCTATATAGAAAATACGATTGCCATAAAAAAAAGCCCACCATGCGGCCTCCGCAGGTGAGCTTTATAATCCCGTAAA
>ENA-OQJP01000209-OQJP01000209.1-human-gut-metagenome-genome-assembly--contig:-NODE-209-length-21538-cov-7.783009_pt1 | contig 21538 bp, 20 predicted proteins | sample MGYA00242611_ERZ504778 | MGnify/ENA primary metagenome ERZ504778 (study PRJEB26092, sample SAMD00036349) | human gut metagenome | host: Homo sapiens | study: EMG produced TPA metagenomics assembly of...
AGAGAAAAATTAGAAGATTCTATTCCAACCTGGGGCGATGCTATTGTATGGAGTGATTTTCATTTCTCAGATCCATATCCTAACTATCTATGGGATTAAATTACCAACTCAAAATGTCCTATAACCCTGAAATTCAATTAAATCAATCATAATGTATACAAAATACCTAGGAATTATGACTTGAAATCTGCATATTATTGACGTAATATAAGTATATAGAAAACATTAGATGTTTTCTGATAAGCATTATTCGTTAATAACTCGATAATTATAAGGAGGTAGGATTATGTCATTGAACTTAAAGAAGGAATACGGTTTATTTATTAATAATAAATGGGTACCGGCCAGTGATGTGGCACCTATGAAGTACATAGTCCGGCCAACGGTGAATTGTTGGCTATAGCGGCGGAAGCGACTAAAGAAGACGTTGACGCAGCAGTAACCGCAGCAAGTGTTGCTTTTGAAACTTGGAAAAAAACAAGTCCTCAGGAACGTTCAGAATATTTATTAAAAATTGCAGATAAATTAGAAGCACAGGCAGAGCATTTTGCCATGGTTGAGTCCTACGATAATGGGAAACCGATTCGTGAAACGCGCGCTGTGGATGTGCCGTTCGCAGTTGATCATTTCCGTTATTTTGCCGGTGCTATTCGTGCCGAAGAAGGCTCGGCCAATATGCTGGATGAAAACACCTTAGCCCTTATTTTAAATGAACCAATCGGCGTGGTAGGCCAGGTTATTCCTTGGAACTTCCCGTTCCTCATGGCTGCTTGGAAAATTGCGCCGGCTTTGGCTGCAGGCTGTACGATTGTTATCAAACCATCCAATCATACATCCCTTAGTCTCTTGGAATTTGCCAATATTTTCCAAGAAATCCTACCACCGGGGGTAGTTAATATTATCACCGGTAAAGGCTCTAAATCGGGTCAATATATTTTGGATCATCCGGGCTTTAGCAAATTGGCCTTCACCGGTTCTACGGAAGTGGGTCTCAATGTATATAAAGCCGCCTCGGAACGTCTCATTCCGGCAACTTTGGAATTGGGCGGTAAATCGGCCAACATTTTCTTTGAAGATGCCAAATGGGATATGGCCTTAGATGGCGCTTTGCTCGGTATTTTGTTCAATCAGGGCCAGGTATGTTGTGCCGGCGCCCGTATTTTTGTCCAAGATACCATCTATGATAAATTTGTTGCCGACTTGGCCAAACTTTTTGACAAAGTTAAGGTCGGTATGCCTTGGGATGACACCACCGAATTGGGCGCTCAGATTTACGAAGAACAAGTTAAAAAGATTCTTGATTATGTGGAAATCGCGAAAGAGGAAGGGGCTCGCATTGCGGCCGGTGGTGTTCGCATAGTGGATGGTGAGTTTGCCAAAGGCTGCTTTGTTCGGCCAACTTTGATTGTGGATGCTACTAATGATATGCGCGTAGCACGGGAAGAAATTTTCGGACCGGTAGCCGTTGTGATTAAATTCCACAGCGAAGAAGAAGTAATTAAGATGGCCAACGACAGCATTTATGGTCTCGGCGGCGGTGTTTGGACACGCGATATCAACCGTGCCGTGCGTGTTGCACGAGCTATTGAAACCGGCCGTATGTGGGTGAATACATATAACGCGATTCCGGCAGGCGCACCGTTTGGTGGCTACAAACAATCCGGTATCGGCCGTGAAACCCATAAAGTTATCTTGGATCACTACAGCCAGAAGAAGAGTATTATCATTAACCTGGGTGAAAAGCCATCGGGTCTTTATAACTTAGATACTAAATAAAAGTCCATAGGATAGTCAATGAATATAATTTGAAAGTGAACCCTATTAACAATCGTCAAGTGGTTGTTAATAGGGTTCTTTTACGTCTTGAAAAAAATAAATGGTTAATTATCAGGGTAGATTGTATAATTAAATGAAGAGTATGATGTTCTATAAATTGTGAGTACGATGTTCCATACATTGTGTGTTTAAATATATTCCTGAACTAACAAGAAGCGATTCTTTATTTAATTCAAGTGAGGCCTTATGTTAACCAAAAACGAACTTTTAGAGTTGTTGCATAAAGATGTAGTACCGGCGCTTGGTTGTACGGAGCCGGTCTGCGTGGCTCTTTGTGCCGCTACAGCAAGTGCTGAATTAACGGACCCGATAGTACGGATTGAGGTAGAAGTCAGTCCCGGCCTTTATAAGAACGGCATGTCAGCCGGTATCCCGAATTGTGAGCACGTAGGCTTGCAGTATGCCGCGGCTCTTGGGGCTTTTTTAAAAAATCCGAATAAACGCATGGAATTATTTGAGGATATTACGCCGGATGTATTAAACGAGGTAGACGAACTCTGTAATAATGATGGTGTAATCGTTCAAATTAATTCGGAAGAAAGCGGTATATTTTCAAAATGCACTGTTTGGACTGCAGCGGAGCAAGCAACGTGTATTATTAAAAATGCTCATACGAATATTGTTTTTTTGCAAAAAATAATGAAACAATCTTAGATTGTCGAGGCGGTCAACGTCTAAAACAAGACGATATATTGGTTGAAAAGCTAAAAGCCATGACCATTGCCCAAATGAGAAATTTGGTTGACACCGTGTCCGAAGATGAGTTGTTATTTTTGCTGGACGGCGTTGTGATGAATGAAACGCTGGCGGCCTATTCCAAATCCAATAAGATTGGTGTAGGCTTAGCAGATTCTATGCGAACAGGGGCAGGCCAAAAGTTGTTGTCAAATGATATAATGTCACGAATTATGGTGAAAGTTACCTCGGCAGCGGAAAGCCGTTTGGATGGCTGTTCTATGCCGACTATGAGTAGTTCGGGGGCCGGCACCAAAGGCTTGGTGGTTATTTTACCGGTGAACGAAATGGCTGATGAATTGCAAGTTTCCGTATTAAAACGCGTGCGTGCCCTGGCGTTGGCGCAATTGGTAAATCGGTATATTAATGCTCAGATTGGTAAATTATCACCCATGTGTGCTTGTGTATTGGCATCGGCTACGGCCGCGTCAGTGGGAATGACATATTTACTGGAGGGTACGAATGAAGAGCTCGGCTATGCTGTACGCAATATGACGGGAACTGTCACCGGCATGATTTGCGATGGCGGCAAGGTTGGTTGTGCCTTGAGGTAGCCAGTGGTTCAGTGGCGGCCTTTATGAGTACTATGGCTGCGATTAATGAGGCCCCGTTGCGAGTGAGTGACGGTATATGTGCCGAAACGCCGGAGGATTGTATTCGCAATATGGCACGTATTGGGCAGGAGGGCATGAACCGAGTCGATGCGACCATTTTAGATATTATGAGAGAAAAATAGAGTAACGATAGGATTTTTTTCAAAAGAAGGAAAAAGCCCCCTTTTTGCCGAATCTGTTGAATATAATTGTATTGTATGGGTAAAGGAGTTTGGGATGAAAAAAGTATTAGTTGTTTCCGCGCATGATACCGTAGTAGATTCAGTAGCGAATAAGTATATTTTGGAAGATTTGAAGGCAAAATTGCCGAATGCTGTGTTTGATGATTTAGATGCACAGTACGCCGATTTTAATTTTGATATTAAAGCGGAACAGGCTAAATTGGAAGCCGCTGATATCATCGTGTTGCAGTACCCGTTCTATTGGTACTCTATGCCGGGGTTAATGCATCGTTGGATGGAACAGGTTTTCCAACACGGTTGGTCTCACGGTACATCCGGCCACGCGTTGGAAGGTAAACATGGATTGCATCGTTTACAACCGGCGCGCCTGCTTTTGCCTATAGCCGTGAGGGCATGATGCGTTTTGAACTGGAAGATTATTTGGCACCATTTAAATCTATGTGTATTTTGACCGGTATGCACTGGGGCGGCTTTGTGGCGACGACCGGCGTGTCTTATGGCGACCGCAAACCGGAAAATGAAGCGGCTACGCGTGCTAAATTGGCGTCTCACACTGAAAAGTTGATGGCTTTATTGGCTAAAGCGTAGGTAGAATAATTACATGTCCTATCACCCAATTATATCTTTTGAATATAGAGGCAACGTGGCAACATGTGCCTCTTTTTTCTTGGGATATAAGAGTTTTCTTCTATAACCCTGTGCATTATTTAATCCAAAGTAAAATCTGTTTTCGTAGGAGAAGAAAAAAATTTTGCTTGAGTGGACAAATTTTGTCAATTTTTGTTTGAAGTTGGCCTTAATTCTTATTATAATATATTTATGAGATAGAAATTATTTCCGGTACATTTCATGTTAGCCGGAAGGGATGCCGTAATTCTAGTATAATCATGTAAAGCGAGGGATTATTATGCATGATGCAGAACATTTGATACAACTGTTAAAAACTAGACGGAGTGTTCGTAGTTTTAAGTCGGATGCGGTGCCTGCGGAATTAATAGATCAGATTATTGAAGCAGGTTTGTATGCGCCTAGTAGTATGGGGAAACAATCGGCCATTATTGTGGCTGTAACGAATAAAGAAGTTCGGGACCGCTTATCGGCGATGAATGCCAAGATTTTCGGTACCGAAAGTGATCCGTTTTACAATGCACCGGTAGTGCTGGTGGTTTTGGCGTCAAAAGAACGGCCACCTTATGTATGTGACGGTTCGCTGGTTATGCAAAACCTCATGCTCGCTGCTCATGCGTTAGGTCTCGGCAGTTGCTGGATTCATCGTGCCAAAGAAGAGTTTGAGTCACCGGAGGGGAAGGAACTTTTGAAGTCGCTTGGGATTGAAGGGGATTACGAAGGCATCGGTCATTGTGTCCTCGGTTACATTGACGGTGACACGCCAAAAGCGGCACCACGCAGAGAAAATCGGGTATATTACGTAAAATAAAGTTAAAGGATAAAATATATGGAATTTTTAGAGTTAGCTACATGGATTATGATTGGCAAAATTATCGTGGTCGATGTTTTGCTGGCCGGCGATAATGCCGTGGTTATTGGCATGGCCGTAAGTAAGTTGGAAGATAAGTATCGTGAAAAAGCCATCATGTGGGGCACCTTCGGGGCCATTGCGATGCGTCTTATTTTTGCCACCCTCTTGGTAGAGGCGTTGGAATACATTCCGGGTCTCCATTTCGTAGGTGGTCTCGTGCTCTTGTGGATTGCATTCCATCTCCTTGTCGGCGATGATGAAGCTGAGAACATTGAAAGTAAGGACTCCCTGCGCGGTGCTATTATTACGATTATCGTAGCCGATGCGATGATGAGTATCGACAATGTTATCGGCGTTGTCGGTGCCGCCAAAGGCCATTTGGAACTCGTTATCGTAGGGATGTTAATTACCGTTCCGCTTTTGATTTATGGTTCCCGTTTGTTGGCGCGTATCATCAACAAATATCCGATTATCTTGTGGGCCGGCGGCAGCTTGCTCGCGTGGGTAGCCGCTGAAATGGTAACGGCTGAACCATTGTTACAGCCTTATATCACAGGGTATGAACGGTTGATTGAAATTGCCGGCGTTATCTTGGTTGTGGCTGCGGCACTTATTTGGAAACGTCGTCGTAAAGCAACGGCTCCGGATGAAGAAGCATAAAGACCTTAATTGCTGAAGAAGAGCAACGGTTTTTCTATTGAAAGGCGTAAAAAATAATAATTGCCCCTGAGGGGAAGAAGGATGAATTCGGTTATGCCGGGTTCATCTTTTTTTGTTCTCATAGGGTTGGTAATACCGCTGAAAACCGCGTAAAGATAGGCGTTTCCGGATTAGAGAAAATGATTTGGCGAAGACGATTCAACGACTTTACAAAAAATTTTCAAAAATTTAAAGTGTAATGCTTGACATTACAACTAAAAGGTTGTAACATGAACATGTAAGGAAAAATATTACAAGAAAGTCATTAAGAATTAAGTTTTAAAAGTTAGGCATTAAGTATTAAGAATTCAGTATTAAAGAGTTCAGTATTAAAGCATTCAGTATTACAGAGTTCAGCGTTACGTATTAAGCATTAAGGATTCAAAAGTTAAATTTTTAACAGTCATTTATTCCCGGTGCGGGAGAAAGTAGAGGTTCAATTATGAAAATTGCAGTTGTAAGTTCGAATGGTAAAGTAGGTCGTTTGGTAGTAGCAGAAGCATTTCGTCGTGGTTTTGACGTAACCGGTTTTGCCCGTAGCGAAAATAAATCGGACGCTACTAAATTTGTTCAAAAAGATATTATGGATATCACGAAAGAAGATTTGGCCGGTTTTGATGCAGTAGTTGATGCATTTGGTACATTTGCGCCGGATACCTTGGATCTTCACACTAAATCGTTGATGCATTTGTCCGATGCCGTAGCCAATACGGATACTCGTTTATTGGTTGTAGGTGGTGCCGGCAGCTTGTTCGTAGATAAAGAACATACGACACAGCTTCTCGATACACCGGAATTTCCAAAAGAATTCTATGCCCTCGCTAAAGCTCAGGCTGATGAATTGGCAGAACTTCGCAAACGCAATGATGTAAAATGGACCTTCGTAAGCCCTGCTGCGATTTTTGATCCGGAAGGTGCTCGTACCGGTGAATACATTTTGGCCGGTGAAGAATTCACTGTTAACGACCGTGGTGAAAGTGTGGTAAGTTATGCCGACTACGCCCTTGCTATGGTGGATGAAATCGAAAAAGGTAACCACATTCAGCAGCGTATCAGCGTGGTGGGTAAATAATTATACATCTTTATTTTGGGCGTCGTTATAGTAAAAACGGTGGATTCGTGATATAATCTGTAATGTAATAGTGTATATTACAATTTATTAGGAGGCATGCCCATGCAAATATCCAGTCGTTTTACTATAGCGGTTCATATTTTTACTTGTATCGCTATTGCAGAAAAGAAATATAAAGTAACCAGCAAGTTTTTGGCCGGTAGTATCAACGTAAATCCGGTTATTATTCGTAACATCGTGCTCATGTTGAAGGCTCATGGTCTGATTGATTCTCGTCAGGGCACGTCCGGCATCAAGATTGCCAAATGTCCGTCGGACATCACCTTGTTAGATATTTTCAACGCCGTGGAATCCCTCGATAACGGTCAGCTGTTCAGTTTTCATGAAAACCCGGCTCAGGATTGTCCGGTCGGCAGTCACATTCATTGTGTGCTGGATGGCCGTTTGGAGCAGATTCAGAGTGCCCTTGAAAAAGAGTTGCAAAGTATTACGTTAGCATCGATTATTGAAGATGCGGAAACGCAAATTGCTAACGATGAAGCCGCGGCCAATGCCGATTGTTCGGCGCTGGTATAAAAACTATGCTCGGAGCTGGTATAAAAACTAAATAGTTGAAATGAGAACCCCCTGTCTCGGTTATGTAAGAGCTTATCCTTGAGGAAAGTTACGTATCATGACCAAGCGGGGTTCTTTTATATTGACTATGATATTTTTCAAAAGTTTATTGACTGAATAATCGTAAATTTTTTGAAAAATATCGATGTTATATTGCGGCCTTTTGGAGGCAGTGTGATATAATTAAATGTATGAGACAGATATTCAAGATTATTTATTTTTCAAAAATATTGATAGCGAAATAATAAGGAGGTAAAAGATGAAATCGTATGACGTAATTGTGATTGGTTTCGGTAAAGCCGGCAAAACTTTGGCCGGTAAATTAGCAAAATCCGGCAAAAAAGTAGCGTTAATTGAAAAAGACGCTTTTATGTATGGCGGTACTTGTATTAATGTAGGTTGTATTCCTTCAAAACGTTTGATTACAGATGCGGCGTTGTCCCCTGATGCATCTTTTGAAGAAAAAGCGGCTTATTTTAAAAAATCTATTGAAGGTAAACGTCAATTGACCGCTGCGTTAAATCAGGCCAACTATAATAAAGTAGCTCAAGCAGGTGCTGAAATTATTGATGGCGTAGCATCCTTTGTTGATGCTAAGACTATCAACGTTAAAACTGCTGATGGCGATTTGACGTTGACCGCGGAACAGTTCTTGATTAACACCGGTTCCACGCCGGTAATTCCTAATATTGAAGGCGTACGTGATCCAGCGACCGGTGAACTTCAGGCAGGCAATAAACTTTACACATCCCAGACGCTCATGGATTTGGATGAACTTCCTGAACGCCTTACTATCGTAGGCGGCGGCTATATCGGTTTGGAATTCGCGTCCATGTTTGCCGAATTCGGCAGCAAAGTTACGATTATTCAAGATTCGGATGTATTTTTACCGCGTGAAGACGAAGACATTGTCGAAGTAATTCGCGAAGTTATCAGCGCTAAAGGCGTTGAAGTGATTACCGGTGCGGCTATTAGCGCTATTAAAGACGGCGTAGTAACTTACACAGCTGACGGCGCTACTAAAGAATTAGCCGGCGATGCTGTTTTGATTGCTACCGGTCGTCGTCCAAACACCGACGAGCTTCAAGCTGAAAAAGCGGGTATCAAAATGACGAACCGTGGCGCTGTTGAAACAGATGAACACTTACGCACCAGCGTGCCTAACATCTGGGCTGCCGGCGACGTTGTTGGTAAATTGCAGTTCACCTACATTTCCTTAGATGATTACCGCATCGTTTTGGATGACATGATGGGCAACCGTCAACGTACCACTGAAAACCGTGGTGCTTTCGCATACTCCGTATTCATTGAACCTCCGTTCTCTCGCGTTGGTTTGAATGAAAAAGAAGCTAAAGCTCAAGGCCTCGAATATCGTGTTCTTAAAATGCCGGCTAACGCCATTCCAAAAGCTAAAGTACTTCGCGAAACTGAAGGCGTGTTAAAAGCTTTGGTAGCTCCAAACGGCAAAATCTTGGGTGCACAACTCTTCTGTGCCGAATCCCATGAAATGATTAATATGATTAAACTCGCTATGGATCATGACTTGGGCTATGAAGTACTCCGCGACTTCATCTATAACCACCCAACCATGTCTGAAAGCTTGAACGATTTGTTTGCGTTATAAGATGCTCTTTATGAATAGTATCGAATTATAAACATAATGTAATAAAACAGCAAAACTCCTTAATATATCAATGTATTATCGATATATTAAGGAGTTTTTTGTAATTTATACATGTTAGAAGAAAATTTGACAATTTTAAGACCTTACAGGAATAAAATAACTACAATATATCAAGTGTGTAGTTAAGCAAGGTATAAATACGGAGGAAAGGAGACAGGAAGGTTGATGGATTCATGATTTAACAATCAAGTGGAGAGGTGAGAGGTATGAATAAGTACTCCATCGAGAGTAAGTTACAGTTCATTATTTACAGTATTTTAGGCATTATTATATTCTTTGTACCGGTTACAATTGGCGGAAAATCGACGATTCCGCTGGATCACATTGTTACGTATATTTTAAAAATCCCGTACTTCCAGCCGGTATATGGTGCTTTGTTTGTTATTCTAGGGGCGGTCTTGCCGTTTATCAACAAGACGTGGAATAAGAATACGACAACAACTGTGTTCTCTTTGCTGAATATATTGGGGATTCCATTTATTATCATGGCTCTCATGAATGTGGGACCGGAATTTTTAATGAATAAGAGTACGATTCCGTTTATTTATTCTAAAATCGTAGTGCCGGTTATTACGATCGTGCCGATTGGGGCTGTATTCTTGGCTTTGCTTATTAACTATGGTCTCATGGAATTCGTCGGAGTTTTCATGCGTCCTGTTATGAGACCACTGTGGCAAACACCGGGGCGCTCCGCTATTGATGCGGTAGCATCCTTTGTAGGCAGTTACTCGGTAGCCCTTTTAATTACGAACCGTGTTTTCAAAGAAGGTCGTTATACTATTAAAGAAGCCGTTGTTATTGCCACCGGTTTCTCCACGGTATCAGCTACCTTTATGATTATTGTGGCCAAAACTCTTAATTTATTGGATGTATGGAACTTATATTTCTGGGCCACCGTTGTTGTTACCTTCCTTGTTACGGCTGTGACGGCGCGTATTTATCCAATCAGTAAAAAGCCGGATACTTATTACAACGATGTACAGGGGGAAGTGGAACGCGTTGTTGTGCATGATAAATTCAAAGTCGCTTTTGAAGAAGCCATGGAAGCCAGTTCCAAAGCGGACGGTATTGTGACCGGTACCTTTCATCATCTCCGTGACGGCCTCGTGTTGGCCTTAAAAATTGCACCGTCCCTCATGTCGATTGGTGTACTGGGTATTGTTATCGCCAATAATACGCCGGTGTTTAACATTTTGGCCTATACATTGTATCCGTTTACCTGGATTACGGGCTTTGAAGAACCGTTTTTAGTAGCTAAAGCGTTATCCCTCGGTATTGCGGAAATGTTCCTGCCCGCCGTTTTGGTTACGAAATTGAGCTTTGAAGTTCGTATGTTGGTTGCTATTACCTGCGTTTCCGAGGTATTGTTCTTCTCCGCATCCATTCCATGTATGATGGCTACGGAAATCCCGATTAAACTCAAAGATTATTTCATTATTTGGTTTGAACGTGTGGTCTTATCTATTTTGATTTCTGTACCAGTTATTTATGCGATTAAGTGGTTAATGTAGTGTTCCGTAATTATTTCTGATGATACGTAAATAATGCAGTAGTGTTGCATTTGGAGCGGTCAGACGGCTATAAGCGTCCTGTGAATTCAAATTGTGAATTATCGAAATAGATTTACAAACAAAATTAATAAATATTCCCTGATAAATTATATATCAGAAATCATAAGATAATATTCCTGTTGGTTGCCTAATAGATAACTCCTTGAACTTTTTGGGAGTTATCTTTTTTTGTTCCTTAAAACATTTAGTATAGTAACTTTGGTCACTGAAACCTACTGAGGTTGCAATTTCGGCGATAGATAAATTGGTATCTCTGATTAAGTCGATACTTTTGTTTATCCGATAGAGTATTAAGTAATTGAACAACGATTCTCCGGTGACTTTTTTAAAAAAGCGACTACATTCGCTTTTGCTGATGGAAACAGATTTTGCAATTTCCTCCAGCGTTATTTTTTCTTGATAGTGATTTTGTATAAAGGAAAGAATTTGTTTTAACCGATCATTTTCATAGTAGCTTTGCGGGACTTCATCGCTGTCTTGTGAATTAGATTTTAGCAATAAATATGTTTCTTTAAAAATTTCCAATATATCAATTTCTACATCAACTTCAAATAGTTCCGGTGTTTCTTTTATTAATTGCTGAATGTTAATTATTTTATTTAGGATATTTTTTGAGTTGGACTCATTACCGGATAATTTTAAGGCTGCTGGAATAGGTGACTTAAGAATCGGGTTTATATATCGAGAATAAATTCGTCCGTGATTATCGTGGGCGATAAAAGATGGTGGAATATCTAAACAGATGTAAGACGCGGTTGAAACACTTTTATTTTGTTTAATGAGATGTATCTGCTGATAGTTAATAAAAAACCGTCTCCTTTTTTATTGAATATGTCTGTCGGGGAAGTTTTATATCAATGATACCTTCTGTTACATAACAATATTGAAATGCTTGATGCCAATGCCAATTAATGAACTCATAGGTATGGGGCGAAAATGTAGTTGTAAAAATTGAAATATTAAAACCGGGGAAAATAGGTTTTATTAATTCTTGTTTTGAATGATCAAAGGTAATTTTTTTCTCTTTCATTCTTACGACCTCAATATTTTTATAAAATTAAGATTTTTAGTGATATAACCATAAATTAATAAATAGTATAGTAAGTATAACAATAAATCATTGAAAAGGGAAGTGATGAGATGCGTATTTTTAGCAATGATGTTATGGAAGTGCTGATTAATAAGGGTTTAAGAGAATTTAGAAGTGATGGTTGTTTTGACTATAATGAAGCTTTAGCGGCTAAAAAATCACATGAGTCATTAGAGGCTTATCAAAAAACACCTTTGGTTCACCTTGATGGATTAGCAAAAAATTACAAATTTCCAATATCATGGTTAAAGATGAATCGAAACGATTCAGTCTTAATGCATTTAAAGGTTTAGGTGGCAGTTATGCTATGTTTCGTATTATCTGTGAAGTTCTAGGTTTAGATTATCAAACAGCACAACTTAAAGATTTATTACAAGATAAATTTAAAGCGACCTTACAAGCGATTGAGTTTGTTACGGCAACTGATGGGAATCATGGTAAAGGTGTTTCATGGGCAGCCGGAATTTTTGGTTGTAAAGCACATGTCTATATGCCAGCCGGTTCTCAGGAAGTTCGGGCCGAGGCCATTAGAAATGCGGGCCCTGCCGATGTTGAGATTACAAAGTTTAATTATGATGATACTGTTAGATTTGTAAAGAGCCAAAGTGAAGCAAACGGTTGGTATCTTATTCAAGATACTGCTTGGGACGGTTATGAAAAAATCCCAACTTGGATTATACAAGGTTATTTAACTATGATTCTTGAAACGGTTGAAGAGTTGGGAACTAAAAAAATAAACCAACCCATGTTTTTTACAAGCCGGGGTCGGGGCTATGGCTGGCGGTGTAGTAGGCTTTTTAAGTGATTATTATAAAACAGATAAACCGATAATTGTAATCGTCGAACCGCAAGTAGCTGACTGTATTTATAGATCTAAGCTGATTGATGATGGCGCGATGCATTCTATTGAAGGCTCGCCTTTTACGATTATGGCCGGCTTGAACTGCGGTACACCGTGCAAAGTAACCTGGGGTGAACTAAGTAATCTGCCTGACTTTTACGTATCTTGTGCTGATAGTGTAGCAGCTTGTGGAATGAGAACATACCATAAACCGCTTTTCGGTGATGCTCAAATTATTTCAGGCGAATCAGGAGCAGTAACAATGGGGGTTGTAAAAACTATTTTAGCGGATGAACGTTACAAGTCATTGAAGGAAAGTATGCAATTAAATTCGGATTCTAAAATTTTACTCATAAATACTGAAGGTGATACGGATCCAGAGAATTATGAGGCTATTATTTCCGGAAAATTATTCAAAGAAAACTGTTAGATCTTCTTATAATAGGTTGGTTAATAGATAGAGGGATAGGTATGAATACGATGAAACGGGAGTTGACTTTTTCGTATGCCGCATTTGTAATGGGCGTATGTTTTGCTTTCATTATGATTCCGGCTGCTGTGTTTGGAGTTAAAATTCATGTTATGTTTGTACTATCGTGGCTAATTGCGATTCCACTTTGTATGAGATTGGGCTATACCTATAAAGAGTTACAAAGTGGGATGTTGGACTTTATTCCTAAATGCATTATGCCGGTTCTTTTAATATTAATTATTGGTGGATTAATTGGTGCTTGGTGTGCCAGTGGTACCATTGCTTATATTACGGCTCTAGGGTTAAAAATGATAAATCCTCAATATTTTTTAGCAACAGCGTTTGCGATTACCTTTATTTGTGCTTGTTTTACGGGTACAAGTTTCGGTACCTGTGGGACAATTGGGGTGGCCCTTATGGGGGTTGCGGCCGGCATGGGAATTGATACCTATTGGGCCGCCAGTGCTATTCTTTGTGCTGCCGTTATTGGTGATGGATTGTCACCTTTATCTGATACTCCTAATGTTATTGCCGGTGCAACGAATGTAGATGTTTTTAAAAGTGTAATTTTTCAGTTGCCTATGACAATTCCGGTTATTCTTATATCCTTCGCATTTTATGCGTTTATGGGGGTGTTTGGGGATGTACCGATGGCTGATACATCGACTATAAGCAATTTAGTTATTGCCATCGAAGATAGCTACAATTTAGGTGTATGGTGTCTTATACCGGTGATTTTGGTGTTTGGCTTGTTGATTTTTGAATTTCCGGCGATACCGGCCATTTTAATTGGTATTCTAAGTGCTATAGGTGTGGCTGTAGTATTTCAAGGGCAAAGTATCGTAAATACTGTTAGTGCGGTATGGGGCGGCTATCACTTAGTTTCGGATAATAAATTAATTGAAACTTTATTCAGTCGAGGCGGCATTTCGAGTATGACGGGAACAGCAGTTTTAATTATCTTCTCATTTGGTTTATTTGGAATACTAAAGCTATGTAATGTACTGGATGTATTGGTAGTTCCACTAACTAAGAAAATTAAATGTCGTTTAAGTGGAGTTGTATGCGTAATTGTATTGGGATTTTTGGCAAATTTCTCATCTTCGGCCAGTTTCTCTGAAGTTTTTACAGGCAATATTATGACAACTGTTTATGATAAAGCAGGTTTGAATCGCTTGGATTTAACACGGGCTGCCACTGTTGGATGTTTAGTGTTCTCTATGTTCGTACCGTTTACAGTAATGTGTGCTACCGTTACCGGCTTTTTAGGTGTAGATCCGGTTGCGATGTTTAAATATTATGTCAGTATGCCACTTTATTTAATCGTTATATTGTTGATTACAGGGTTTAATTTGGATAAATCTTTATTGGCTAAGATGAGTAAAAGTTAGGTATAGCAACAGGTATTAATTTCGATTGGGTATTTGACAGTCTGTTCTTGGGAGGTAATTTATCATGGAAAATCAATTAGCGAAAATCTTTACATTTATTGATGAACATAAGGAAGACATGGTACAGGATTTAAGAACGTTTGCTGATTTAGAGGGGCACTTTGAAGAAAAAGATAATGTATTAAAAGCCAGAACGTGGTTGCAACAGCAGTTGGAAAAAGAAGGTTTTGCGTGTAGATTCAGAGAGGTTGCCGATGACCGTTGTGGTATTATGATTGCCGAGTTAGGGATGGATCGACCGGGGAAACCGATTATATTTTCCGGCCATTGTGATACAGTACATTATACCGGTAGCTTTGGCGGTGAAAATCCGACTGTCATTAAAGACGGGAAAATTTTTGGACCCGGTGTGCTTGATATGAAAGGCGGTTTAATTATTGCATTATATGTTGCAAAAGCGTTAAACTTTATACAGTATAAGGAGCACCCGATTAAACTTATTGTTGTAGGTGAAGAAGAATCCGATCATGTCGGTAATGACGGCAATAAAATACTAACGGCTGAATCAAAAGGGGCACTCTGTTGTTTTAACATGGAAACCGGTCAAATGAATAATAGTTTATGTACTCAGAAGAAAAGTCAATTTACCTATTATTTGAGTGTTGACGGGGTAGGTGGTCATGCCGGTAATGATTTTTTGAAAGGTCGTAATGCAATTAATGAAGCCGTGTATAAGATTCAGAAAATTATTGAACTCACTGACTTATCCGTAGGAACTACGGTTACAACGGCAGTTATAAAGGGTGGTGGGCACACCAGTGGCATTGCAGATCATTGTGAAGTCGTGTTCGATGTGCGAGTGACAAATGAAAATGAAGCAAAACGTATTATGGACTCTATGTATGAAATTACTGATGAAACGTTTATTGAAGGAACAAAGTCAAAGTTAACGTATTACCGCGCTAAATTATTGCCACTTCAAGAAACCAAAGAAGCGATTCGTTTACTAGACTTTGTTAATACAGTTGCCAAAGATAACGGTTTTGATGAATTTGGGAAAGTGCATTTAGGCGGAGCATCCGATGCCGGAAATATGGCGGCAGCCGGTATTCCGGTTTTAGATAACTGCGGTATCATCGGTCAATATGCACATAATAAAAAAGAATATGGCATAATTAATTTCTTATACTCTAGAGCTAAAATATTTGCAGGCACTGTTTTGAAAATTAAGGAGTTGTAGTTGTGGAACTTTCAACGGATATACGTTTTTGGTTACCGGCGTTAGTACCCATTGTATTTCTTTTAGTAGCGATTATTAAACTGCGGTGGCGGATTGCGAAGGCGTCGGTAGTCAGTATGAGCTTGGCATTGCTGATTGCCGGGTTGCTTTTCGGATCATCACCGTTAGCTTTATTATTTGAAACCGGTAAGGGCGTTTGGAACGCTGCCACCATATTGCTCGTGATTTGGCCGGCTATTTATTTATATGAAATAACTTGTGAAGTTAAGGCGGTTGAGGCGATTCGTACAGGTATTCAACGGATTACAAAACACGAACTATTGCAGATTTTAATATTAGGATGGGTGTTCCCCAGTTTCTTACAGGGGATAACCGGCTTTGGTGTTGCTGTGGCGGTGGGAGCGCCGCTGTTATTGAGTATTGGCGTAAGGCCGCTGTACAGTATTGTCATTGTACTGCTGGGCCATTCTTGGGGCGCTACGTTTGGGACCTTGGCGCTTGCTTGGGAGGCCTTGGTTCAGCAATCCTCGATGAATGGCAACGAACAAGTGTATGCCGCCTTTTTGGCGGCGGCTATGATTTGGATTTTTAACTTTTTAGCGGTGCTATATATTTGTTGGTTATATGGACGAATGAGGGCAATACAATCTGTTTGGCCGGTAGTAGTTGGCTTGTCGCTTGTCATGGGTGGTGGCGAATTATGGCTTGCCACCATTAATCCAACAATTTCCTGCTTTTTACCAACCGCTATCGGTATGGGCTTAGTGTTTGTGGTGAGTAAAATTCCAAAGTATAAGCAACGATGGTATAATACGGACAGTCCAATTATGATGCGGCTTAATCAAACTGAAAGAGCACCGTTGAATGACACGCCGGCAAAGGTCACTTCCGGACGTACCATGTCGTTTAATCAAGCTTTTTTGCCATACTATCTGTTGATTGGCATTACCGTATTATGCTTGTTAGTGCCACCGATTTACAATGCTCTCAGTGTCTGGAAAGTGGCGCTCACGTTTCCTGAGACGGCGACTGCTTTTGGCTATATGACTAAGGCGGAGCCTTATTTCAGCCCTGTGCAACCCTTAACGTATGCAGGTACGTTCTTACTTTTGTCAGCGCTAAGTAGTCTTTGGTACTATGAAAAAAAGAATTTTTACCTAAATCAGCGGTAACGGCTATTAATAAACGTACTTTTGAAAAATGTAAGGCGCCTACCATAGCGATTACCTGTTTGATTGTCATGGCTAAATATATGGGCAGTAGCGGGCAAATTTATGTGCTTTCAACGGGGATTGTTGAATTGCTCGGTATTTACTATGTTATCGTATCGCCGTTACTGGGCATGATCGGGTCCTTTTTGACGGGCAGTAATATGTCGTCCAATATATTATTCGGCAATTTACAAATGCTGGCGGCTAAGGCGCTGGGCATAAATCCGGCTATTACGGCAGCGTTGCAAACTACCGGCGGCGTGCTTGGCAATTCCTTTTCGCCGGGCTGTGTGATTATGGGTATTGTCACAACCGGTTTTAACGAAGGTGAAGATAAAATATTGAAACTTATGATGCCGTTTACTATTGCGCTGGCTGTTATATTTGGTTTGTTAGGCTTTATGCAGTTATTGTTGTAAGTTTTGTCCTATAACCCTATAACCCTATAATCCTATAATCCTAAGCTTTGGATTCAGATAACACAAACCCCCTCTCCGTGCGGATGCACAGAGAGGGGGTTTGCTTATTATGCAGCTGATTTTCCTAGAGAGAGTAGTTATTTTTAATGATTAATTGCACACATTGGTCACATGAAACGCGAATATATTAATCATTTAAATTGGAAAAATCAACTGTAATACCGAGTGCCTTGGCTACGCCTTCGCCGTAAGCCGGATCACATTGGTAACAATGTTTAGCATGGCGTTCTTGAATTTCTTTAGAAACGCCGTTCATAGCACGTGCTGTATTTTCAAATAAAAGTTGTTGTTTTTCCGGAGTCATGAGACGGAACAATTTGCCCGGTTGGGTGTAGAAATCGGAATCGTCTTCATAGAAATCGTATTGGTAAGCAGGGCCCGTAATATCGAGCGGTGGTTCTTTGAATTCCGGTTGGTTGAGCCATTCGCCTTTAGTGTTTGGCGCATAGCCGATGGTAGCGCCGTGGTTACCGTCAACACGGCCGAGACCGTCGCGATGGTACATGTTAACAGGGCATTTAGCGGCGTTAACAGGAATCTGATGGTAGTTAGTGCCTAAGCGGTAACGCTGTGCGTCAGCATAGGAGAATAAACGACCTTGTAACATTCTGTCAGGGGAGAATCCGATGCCCGGAATTATGGTGGACGGAGCAAAGGCAGCTTGTTCAACGTCTTGGAAGTAGTTTTCAGGATTGCGGTTCAATTCCATGACACCAACTTCGATGAGCGGGAATTCGCTGTGATACCAAACTTTAGTGAGGTCGAACGGATTGTATGGCATTTCTTTAGCCTTTTCTTCCGTCATAACCTGGATGCACAATTTCCATTTCGGGAAGTCGCCTTTTTCAATGGCGTCGAATAAATCCCGTTGATGGCTTTCGCGGTCGCCGGCTACCACTTCGGCTGCTTCTTGGTCGCTCAAGTTTTCAATCGGTTGTTGGCAAACCCAGTGGAATTTAACCCAAACGCGTTCGTTATTGGCGTTGATTAAGCTGTACGTATGGCTACCAAAACCATGCATATGGCGGTAGGAGGAAGGGATACCACGGTCACTCATAACGATAGTAATCTGGTGGATGGCTTCCGGTAAGCTGGTCCAGAAGTCCCAGTTAGCTTCGGCATCACGCAAGTTTGTTTTTGGATTACGTTTTACGGCACGGTTCAAATCAGGGAATTGCAATGGATCGCGAATGAAGAATACCGGGGTGTTGTTACCAACGAGGTCCCAGTTGCCTTCTTCGGTGTAGAATTTAACGGCAAAACCGCGAATATCGCGTTCGGCGTCAGCTGCACCGCGTTCCCCGGCTACTGTGGAGAAACGAACGAATAAATCGGTTTTTTTGCCAACTTCTGAAAAAAGTTTAGCTTTAGTGTATTTAGTGATGTCATTAGTTACAGTAAAAGTACCGAATGCACCGGAACCTTTAGCATGCATACGTCTTTCAGGAATTACTTCACGAGCAAAATGGCCTAGTTTTTCCATGAGCCATACGTCTTGCATAAGGACAGGACCACGTTTGCCGGCCGTCATAGAGTTATTATTGTCCGGTACGGGTGCACCAAATGCGGTAGTCAATTTCTTTTTGTCACTCATTTTCCTATTTCCTCCTTAGTACCTACTAACTTTTCGATTGTTTTGAATGTTAACGGATAATTATTATCCATTTATACTATTATTATAACGTTAAATTTCGAAATACACAAGATTTTTTTATTAAAAATATTATTAAATTTGATGAGATAATAGCTGTAAATGCAGCTATTATCTGTAATGATTAAGCTATGTAATATAAAAGATACTTTACAATTTTTTGATATATTAATATGAAGTGAAGATGCTATATGATTGTTTCACGCATATATTTTGGACTAAATGGAGCTTTTCGGTAATATCTATCATAAGCGGAGACGTATCGCGGTTGATAATAAGTAGCTGACAATAAACGGCACATAATATACTTTATTAATGAACGGACGGTTCCTTTTCTTATTGAATTTTATATGATACTCTATACTTATAATATGCTTGTAGTATGAACATATCATTATTGACAGTGTATTTATTAGCTGGTTTGACGGAGACTTTATAAGGAAGTTTTAAAAGGAAATTACTACGAATTTCAAGCAAGAATTCCTACTAGAGATTTTTACCAAGAATTTTCTCGGAAATTAATAGATGTTTAAAAAGAAACGGAAGATTACTCATATGAAATATATACTGAAAAAAATGACGGTACTCATGGTGCTGGTGGGCTTTATCAGCTTTATGACGGCTGTGTCATTTAACGGTGTTGAGGCTAAATCGGAAAGACTTATGATTCAAGGTGACCACGGCGCCTTGTCGACTGTGTTGCAAACACCGGACAAGGTTCAGAGTTATCCCTTGGTTATTTTGATGCACGGTTTTTCCGCGAGCAAAGATTATAAATTACTGGAATTGACGGCGGAATATTTAGAAAAAGCGGGGATTGCTTCCATTCGCTTTGATTTTAACGGGCACGGTGACAGTGAAGGCCGTTTTCAAGACATGACGGTGCCGAATGAAATTGAAGATGCGAAGAAGGTCTATGCGTACGCCAAAGCGTTACCGGGCGTTACGAATATTTTACTGGTCGGCCATTCGCAAGGTGGTGTGGTAGCCAGCATGTTGGCCGGCGAGTTAACGGAGCAATATGGCAATGATGCGGTGAAAGGGTTGGTTTTATTGGCTCCGGCCGCTAATATCGTAGATAAAACGATTGGGGGAGCCTTCTTTGGTGTACAGTTCGACACGGATACTATGCCGGAATACATTGAGTTGCCTAGCGGTTTACACGTAGGCCGTGATTATTTTAAAACGGCTTATAGTCTGCCTTTGTATGATACGGCCAAGCTGTATACGGGGCCGGTGACTATCATTCAGGGAAAGGAGGATACGGTAGTGCCGCCACGGTATGCGCAGCGTTTTGTTGAAATTTATAAGCATAGCACGCTTGAAATCGTGGAGGGCTATGATCATGAGTTTTCACAAAATATGCCTGCCATAGCGCGCGGGATAGTGCAGTCCGTGCAGCAAGATGTAAATCGTACGGATGATACGGATCTGAAGATTAATAGTTATCTCAACGAAATTCGGTTGTTTTTTGAAAAGATTATTGAAGTGCTCGATAAGGTGAAAGCATTTTTAGCGGGGTTAAGCTAAGTGTAGACATGTGAGAAAAGAGCTGTTTTTCTTCTGTTGTTAACTATTATTCCTATAATTTTAATGGTATAATATATCTATTACACAAAAACAAATGTTTAACAGACGCCGGGGGATGAAAGTGCACTTATATAAACGTTGTTTTGGTGCAATGAGAGATTAGAGAATTTTTTTCAAAAGAAAAGAGGAGAGAGTATGAGTTTAAGATTGTGGGAACAGGTGGCGGCTTGGAAGTCGCCGAAGTATCGCTTTGTGGATTTGACGCATGAACTAAGTCCGGAAACACCGCATTGGTGGGGTTTTAAGCCGCTAAAAGAAACGACTTTGTATGATTATCCCGAAAATAAAAAAGACGGTGACACTTGGACGGAAGCGCCTATGCAGATTAAGGAATACACTGTCGTAGGTCAGTACGGTACGCATGTGGATGCACCGATTCATTTTGATCCGAAGGGGCGTACGCAAGAGCAGCTTCGTGTTGATGAAATGGTATATCCATTGGTTGTTATCGATAAATCCAAAGAAGTAGCTGAAAATCCGGATTATGAATTATCCGTTGAAGATGTGTTGGCCTTTGAAGAACAGTACGGCCGTATTCCGGAAGGTGCGTTTGTTGCCTTTAGAACCGATTGGTATAAACAGCCGGCCGATGATTTTCAGAAAAAGGATGCCGACGGCAATCCTCATACGCCGGGCTGGACGATTCCCACATTGGAGTTTTTGGTAAAAGAACGTAATATCGGCGCCATCGGTCATGAAACGGCCGATACGGATGCGGCGATTCGAGCATTCCAACCGGATTCCCATCCGTTGCCGGCTGAGCAGTATATTTTGTCGCAGGATAGAATTCAGGTGGAAGTGTTGGCTCACTTGGATGAGTTACCACCGGTAGGAGCCGTTATCTTTGTAACTTTCCCTAAATTGAAAGGCGGTACCGGCTTTGCGGCGCGTTGCTTCGCCTTGGTAGAAAACGAATAAAATCAGATTGGGTTCTTACATCTTAATAAATGAAAAGAAGGGGGCTGTAACGAAATACACCCCTAAAAACAAGAATGCGGTTTGAAGATACGAAAGTGTCTTCAAGCCGCATTCTTGCTATATTTGTATAAGAAAAAAGGCCCCGAAGGGCCTTCTTTGTTGGTATA
>ENA-OQJP01000210-OQJP01000210.1-human-gut-metagenome-genome-assembly--contig:-NODE-210-length-21516-cov-3.379588_pt1 | contig 21516 bp, 26 predicted proteins | sample MGYA00242611_ERZ504778 | MGnify/ENA primary metagenome ERZ504778 (study PRJEB26092, sample SAMD00036349) | human gut metagenome | host: Homo sapiens | study: EMG produced TPA metagenomics assembly of...
CGGATGATTTTAATCTGCATTTCCGCAGATGGTTCCGATACTCTGATATTCCTGCTCATGGCCACACCTCCAATGGATCACGATATTCATAATCCTTTTTCCGGTTCAGATAGCCCAGTTGTTCCAAGCGGATAGCAGCTGCCGATCTCGAAACGCCAAAGACACCACAGAAAGTATCTATCTTCACCTGATCTTTATCATAAAAACGCCATCCATAACATGTCAGAGACTTTCTGCTGTTGATAAACCACATCGCCCGATCCACTTCTGACTGGGGCATCAGGATGGCAGCTCCCAGCGAATTGGCCTGCCACTCGTTCCAGTCCTCCTGCGTTCTCAGGACGCGGGAGCCATTTCCCCGCACTTCCGATCTCTTATGGCAGGCTATCTTTCGGTCATCGGCATCCAGCTGAAACAATATCTGGTGAGCGCACTCATGTGCCAGCGTAAACCTGCGTTTTCCGCAGAGTTTCCGGATATTCGCCGGTTCAATGAAGCTCTTATCCAGGACCACATCATTGGTTTTCAGAAAGATGCTTCTCTGACTTCCATCGACTTCTATCTGATATTCCGTATCCACATACGCGGTCAGACCATAGATGCTTCCGTCCGAGGACAGCTTTTGAAATGACACCTTCAGATTCAGGTAATCGGATGCAAACTGGTCAATGGGTGTCGGAAGCGCAAATCTTGCCGGATTATCTGCTTCGCTGCCGAAAAAGGACTTTTGAAAATCTCTTATCACTGCAACAGCAATTTCTTCTATGTTTTTCTGCGAAAGGATCATAGGCACTGCTCCTTTGCTTCAACGAACCATTTTTCATCTTCGTTGTACAGGAAACTCTCATGTCCACCGATCATGACCGTATAACGGATTCCGCAGCCACCTACCTTTGTGGAAGCAGCCCGGCACTTATGCTTCAATCGGTCGATCTCATATACCCGTCCGTCAATCCATCGAATCAGGCGCGGGTGGATATTTCCCTCGGCATCCACATCCAAGTTCACAGGTACATATACTTTTCTACACTTCTGTCCCGACATATTCTACGCTCCTCCTCTGTAAACCGGCGAATGTGTTGACTTCTTTTAGCAAAGAATTCACCAGATTCTACCGGTGCTGTATTAACCAATCATTCCTGTCGGCATAACCAAATCCACTTTTCGCTCTGTCGGCATAACCAAATCCACTTTTCGCTCTGTCGGCATCTTGCTTTTCTGAAAAAGTACCCCATTTTTAATCGCATCTTTCCCGAATCGGAATCGAATCTGCTCAATCGCTGCGTCCAACCGTTCTTGACGATCCAGTGATTTCACATCGGTGAATAGGTCGTATTGTATCGGACAATTCTCTTCAAACAGGTTGATTGCCCGAACTGTCACTGAACGAATCGGGTGTTCCCACTGATAGTTTTTTGCAAATAAAGCAAATGCAGTTTTCGCCAGATAAGTAGGGCTTTGTGTCGGAATACTAATCCGGCACTGCCACTCTTTCGTGTAAAGCTCGTTGTTACGGATGGAAATCGCTATTCCGCCAGCTTTCTTCTTATGTGTTCGCAGCTTGGTTCCGATTTCCTGCACCAGTTCCAGCATGATGTACCAGACTTCGGCGTTATTCTCCAAATCCTGCATGGTCGTTATCCCATGCCCAATGCTCTTTACCGGAGAGACATAATCGGAACGCATAACCGGCGAATCATCCAGTCCATTGGCATATTTCTTAATCGCCAGTCCATTCTTTCCAAGGCGGAATTTCAGGAAATCATCCGATGTTGCAGCAAGCTCTCCAATGGTATGAATCCCATAACCGGATAGAACCTTCTCGGTCGCTCTGCCAACTCCAAGCAAGTCAGAGGCAGGAAGACACCAAATCTTCTCCCGGAACGTATCTGCTTCGATGCAGGTAATCGCATCCGGTTTTTCATATCCGACCCAAGCTTGGCAAAAATCTTATTGAAGCTCACTCCTGCGGAAATCGTAAGTCCCAATTCAAACTTAACCGTTCTGCGAATCTCATCTGCAATTTCAAATCCGGTTCCCATGCAGCCGCTTCCGGTCACATCCAGCCAACATTCGTCCATCCCATACGGCTCGATTTGATCGGTATATCGACCGTATATTTCACGAGCCAGCTTTGAAAACTTCATATATTGCTCATAGTGCGGCTCCACGATCACAAGATCCTGGCACTTCTGCTTTGCTTGCCAGATTGCCTCTCCCGTGGAAACGCCAAACGCCTTTGCTACATAGTTCTTCGCAAGTACGATGCCATGCCGTTCCTCCACAGAACCGCACACTGCCACCGGCTTGTTCTTCAGTTCCGGGTTCAGCATACACTCGACATAGGCATAGAAATTATTCATATCACAATGAAGAATCACTCTTTGCATCCCGTATTCCTCCTCTCCGTTCGTGAAAGCACGAACAACTTTTCACGAACGCGTTGACACACAGCATTTCTTGTGATACTATAATTACACGAATTATATTTCGTGTTTTCATCGTCATTATAGTAAGCACAGTTTTTTCGTGTCAATAGATTTTTATGAAAAAGCGTTCGTGTTTATCATCAAAAAGAAAGAGGTATTCCTATGGTCTTCAAAGAAAGGTTGAAAGAAAAAAGAACAGAAGCCAATTTAACTCAGGTAGAACTTGCAGAGAAGGCCGGTGTTACCGCCCGCACAATTCAGAATTATGAGCTTGGCAGCCGTAAACCATCCAATATGGTCACGATCCAGAAGATTGCGGATGCGCTGAATACTACTACTGAGTACCTGCTGGGAAGCAGCGGCACCTATGTCGTAGAAGCTCATGAAAAAGGCGGCGCAAAAGCAGCGAAAGATATTGAAGAACTGGTCAGCGAAGTGACCGGTATGTTCGCTGGCGGCGAATTAAGCGAGGATGCCATCGAAGGAGCTTATAAAGCTCTGACCGATGCCTACTGGATTGCCAAAGAGAACAATAAAAAATACGCCCCGAAAACGAGGCGTAAAAAATCCGATCAGTGATATTTATCGTACACACTTTTCGCTATACTGTAAACTGGAGGTGGTATGATGAATGCGGAACAGCTTTCACGGGTCGGTGAGAAACTGGTAAAACGCTGCGGTTCCAGAGACCCTTTTGAAATTGCAAGGCAGCTTGGTATCAATGTCATGCTTTGCGAAAATTTTGGTTCCCTGAAGGGAATGTACCGGGTGATTAAGCGAAATCGCTTTATTTTCCTGAATAACAGTCTGGATGAAAATATGCTGCGCATCGTGTGCGCACATGAATTAGGGCATGACCAGCTTCACCGGAATATGGCGAAAACCACCCCGATTCATGAGTTCATGCTCTATGACATGAAATCCAAACCGGAATATGAAGCCAACATCGTAGCGGCGGAAATCTTGATGGACAGCGATGAAGTCCTTCTCTACATCTATGAATATGGATACACAGCCGAGCAGATCGCCAGCGCGATGTCCACCGACATCAATCTGGTTGCACTGAAGGTAGCGCACCTGGCAACACTTGGCTATAATCTGCACGCGCTGGAACATAAAAGCAACTTTTTGAAATAATGTACATTTGAGGAGCCTTGACCGGCTCCTCTTTTTTGTTGCAAATTGTGCAGGCGGCGCTTGCACAATTATCAGCCTAACATCTGCATGTGATAGAGCTTCACTTTTTCCTCGAATGGCAGTTCCGGATCAATGCCGACTTCTTCCCACATCACACCGAATGGTGCACCACCATCTGTATATCCAGCGATAAAGGCAAAACGATCATCGCAGTCCTCATACAGTTCTGCCAGCCGTTCCCGTTCTTTCGCTTCCCGCTCCATTCTCCGTTGCCGAAGCCGCTGTTCTTCAGCCCGTTTAATCTGGTCAAGCTGCTCCTGTGTATAATTGACTCCAAGCTCCTGCAAATCTTTAGTGGCAGTCACAGCATCCACATGAAAGCGTTCCCGGTAATGCTTGTTCATCTTTTTCGGTAAGCCGGTATAGGTGAGTAGCCACTGCTTGCCTTTGCGGAGGCGTGCTTCCTTTCGCTCAGCCTTCGTCAATTTCTTTTTCTTTGCCATTTGCGGAATCTCCTGGATTTTTTGCTGATGATTTTGGGTTGCGCTTTTTCGGTGCTGTCAGCTCATGACTCAAAGAAAGCAGGTCTTTGATGGCATCATCCAGTTCCGGTTTGCCAAGCTGAATACTGAGCCATTTTTCCTTATTCATGTGATAGGCTGGAAAATAGCCTTCCTGCCCGCGAAGAGAGCCGATCATCAGCGGATCGCTTTTCACATTAAGGACATCAATGATACCTGCCTCCGGCAGTCCCAACTTATCAGCAGACACTTCCAGAACTACACCATACCATTTATTATTGTCGTTGTGCCGCAGCACAGCATTCCAGTCATGCCAGGGATATTCCAGCTCTGTGCCGTACTGCTGACGTATCTATGTAAATAATTTTTGTCGTGTCACTTCATCGCTTCCCCGCTCTTTTATGTGTGACTTTGTGCAACAACCTGTTGCACAAAGCTTTGCCTCAGATACCTCTCCGCACTGCATTGATATCAGAAATCATCAAGCGCAGCATCCATCTCTTCTATCCGATCAATCCAGCCCAGGTCGGATTTCTTCTTAGTTGCTGGTCTTTTCTTATCACCGCCAACCACTTCAAACCGTTTCTCTTCTGTCCCAAACAAACCTTTTACCTGAATTCTGAAATCTGGTTTGTTGTTGGTCAGTCCTTGCATGAGCTACACATTCTTGTATCTGGGCAGGAGGCTTTGACAGATAGCCTGAATATCTTGCTCCTTAATACACGGTGCCGCCATAAACTTTTTCGTTATGTAAGGCTTTATATCTGCCAGTACCTGTGACGTAGAGGCTTTCTTTCGAGTATCAGCCATAATAATCCTCTCTATTAAAAATTCACTACAGATATTAAACAGTTGATTCATCAAATGCTGTTTTTATGTTATTCCGATATATCTGCATTATCGCATTAGATTTCCTGCACTATTTTATTGAAAATAAGATGTGTGAAAACATCGTCAACTTGTCTAGCAATTTTCTTTGAATCTACCAGTGTGCCAAGCTCAATATTTCCTTCTTGTCCGTGATAGGATAAATTTGCAGATGTAATCAGTGTTTGTTGCTCATCAACTGAAATTACCTTTGCATGTAAAGCAGCCATAGAATCCTTACTTCCTGCAAAATTGTATATATGTAAAAATCTTCCTTTATACCGACAAAGTTTGTCAAATCCTTTTTGGTTCTCAACATTATTCACAAAAAATTTTACATAAATACCCTTTTGGCTTTTCTCAATAAGAACATCAACAAGATCCGCAAAGTATCCAGACAATGAATATCCTGTAATCAAAACATATCGTTTTGCCCCTCGGATCATTCCTCCAACGGTATTCTTAGTGGATTTTGCTCTAACAGAAAAAGACGGAGGTACTGTAGCTACTAATGTAGCGGTTATAGCTTTTTCTTCGGCAGAAGCCGCCGTAACTAATTGATAGATCTCTTCTGCCTGTTCCTGTGACAACGAAGGGTATCGGTTCATTATTTGTGCGATGGATTGTTTTGTATTCCCGATTCTATCCGCTTCAATTTGTCCAAGTAAAATATCTAAATTCACATTTCCAGTTGACATAATTCGCACACCAACTCCCTGAAATACGACTCTCGTTCGCGACATGCAATAGGGACTACCAAGCCACGATCAAGCATACGGTTTCCATTTTCACAAGCTGTTTCGGATATCATACAACAGGAATGGCAGGCTGCTCCGTTAAGGTTATTTCCAGCCGGAGCGTTGCTCATACATTCCGGATCATTGGTACAAAGAAGCGCCTCTTGGAGTGCATCTTTTATCAAAGGAACCAATTTACCAATGTTACCAAGTTCCACCAAACCTCCCAATGACCCTTCCTTGTCTGCACTACCTGTATACAGGAGAATACCGGTCATTTTTTCACTAAAGTAAATTCTTTCTCGTATTGCCGAAGATGAATATCCAGATGTCATCGACATTTGCTTAATTAACAAATGTGCGAAAGTGTGCATTAAAACATAGGTTGCATTTCTCTTTACATTTAATGTCCAGCCTTTGGCATTGCAGAACTCCTCATAGCACTCTTCGTATCTCCGTGAAAGTGCCTTTACTGACGGAATAGCAAGCCACTTCTCTAATGTTTCCTTATTAAACTCGATGAAAACACCTTCGCCATTGACCTCAGCCGCCGGCAACCATTTTTCACTCTTTCCTTTATTAAGATAAACAATATTAGCCTGGACATCTGCATCCGGATCAGGCGCATCTACGCGAGTAAAGCCAAGCAATACTTTCACTTCACGAAGGCGAGTTATTCTGATAACCCTACTAAAATAAGGCTTCAGATATGCTGGCAAGCCGTCCTCCTCCGCTTTGAAGTGTTTTTTATAGAAGCATAAGCAGGATCATTATGATGAGTGATAGCATCATATTCCATCTGCTTAATTTCTTGAACTCTGTAATATTACTCAATCTACGAGTTTAAGGCTTCATCAAACTCCGTGCGCGTATAATTGTCAGCAAAATACTTGTTATATGCGGCAGTTACGCCATCGTCTCCCATTACATCTTTCAAAAAGTTCAATATCATGAAGATGTTCATCGATTAAAATTGTATAAAGGATTAACCCACGGCGGAAATAGAAATAGCACTCCTACTTACAGAAAAATAGACATTAGATGCACCTCTCTGTGATGGAATAACCTTTTTATCGCATCTTTCATTTCTTGACCTCGGACGGAAAGGATGATGCCCTGAACAGCGCAATTCGCTAAAGTTATCTTCTTGCGTAGCTCCACTCATACTTCTTTTAGCACCACACAGTTCACACTCAATCCACATATCCGCAAGCGTTGAAATATTTCCTGTCGAGTACATTTTTAGCTTTCCCTTGCAGTTGGTCATACCACGATGAACCCACCAACTCCATGGGAAATCATCCATGTGTCCATTTTCGCATATAGTAATAAATCGAGACGGGTATGCAGGTTTGTGGCACTCCGGGCAAGTAACGCCGAATCTCAAATACCTTTCTAGGTCAAAATTATCCCGTGCATCGAAAAGACGACCACACTTCAAATTTGAACACACATGAATGGTAGGAAAAGAAATCACCGGCACATCTCCAGAATATGAAGTACGAGGCATATAAAAGCAATCAACGCCAAGATAGGAAGCCAACCTTCCGTCAATAATTTTCTTGCCCTTTTCTTTCCAATAGTTAATATCAAGTACCGTTACCGAATCCTTGACAGCATCAACAATCGCACCTGGGCCGAATGTTGTAATAATTTGGTTAGGGCGCAGTTCGCCCAATTTATTGTTATCGTATCCTGCCATCTTACTCCTCCGTGTAATAGAACATATTTGCCGCGTTTTCCACTTCACGCATAGAGCTTAGTGTAGCCTTCTCAGTATCCTTACATGACTGTCCATAATAATTCATAAGGCGGTTATATTTATCAGTTCCATAAACATAGTACCGTAAAGGCTTGCCTTGTGCGGCCAGCATCTTCCACCAATCAATAAACTGGTCAATTTCATTCTCCGCATCCAGTCTTACTTCTGGTTTAACTATATTAAGCCGGTCAAGGATTAAAGCCTTTATCTCGGACATTTGTATATCAGAAAGAGCTGCAATATCAGCTGCTTTTTCATTAGATGCCATTTCCGGATATTTTAACCGAATCGCAGAAATTATAAGAGCGTGCATTACACGGTCTCTTGCTCGCGCAGAGAACGGAGTTGCTGTTGTACCTTCAACAAACCTATATAGCTGCGAATGATAACCCGTAAAATTCTCATAATGTGATAAGTCGCGTGGACGATATGGGTTATAAAGCGTAAAAACAAGTCCTGGGAAAGCACGACCAATTCGGCTTGTTGCTTGAATATATTCAGAATTTTGCTTTGGCTGTCCGGTTACAACCATTAGCCCAAGGCGGTCAACATCCATACCGACCGCTATCATATTGGTTGCAACGGCTGTATCGAGACAATCCTTTGAATCACAAGTAGCCTCCAACTGTCTTAATTTATTCGGAATCTCGTAAGAAGACATTCTGGAAGTTATCTCCACCTTCTTGTTTAGATAACGAACCTTATCCATATTGTATTTCGTTTTAATTCGATAGATTCGTTTCGGAATGTCGTCTTGTAACAAGCGTACTGCACCGCCAAGTTCTCGAATACTGTTGTAATATCCCACCAAAGAATAATACGGGTCAATCACATTCTTGTATTCATCCCGCTGAGCAAGTTGATAAGAAGTCTGAAGAATGATTGCATACATTCTTAACAGTGTCGTCTTTACGGATTGACCTGGTGCGCAGACTCCAACATACTTTCGGAAAGGATCATCTTTAGTGGATATTTCATTGATGAAAAAACTGTCACCAATTTCAAACCCGTTAGGAGGAAACTGTGCAGTTGATTGTCGTGCATAAAGGCATCTTGTTTGCTCCGATGCGTTTTTAATGGTGGCAGTTGAAACCACATACTTCGGCTTAATCCTCTTACCGCCATAAGTACACATATCCTCAATAATAGTTTCGTATGCACCATAAACCGTTCCAAGAGGCCCCGTAATCAAATGAAGCTCATCTTGAATGATTAGCTCAGGTGGAAGAAACGGTCGAATCGGAGTTAATGTTGAAGCGGGAAGCTCTTGCGTCCTGTTGTGTCGTTTATGCTCTTCACCAATGGCAACATACCCATCACGGCTGCAAACCCTATCAACTCTTCCAAACAACGCATTTGTCTTAACATCCCAAGGAAGGCAGGCAAATTTATCAACAGTAGACAAAATAATTGTCGGACATTTCGCATAAATTTCCTCATCAACAAGATACACTGGAATCCGAATACGATCCTGTTTGTACTTATAAAACATACAATTTCTATCTGCACAATAAATAGCAACAGATTTTCTATCAGGATCAATATAAAACTCATCTTCCGTAAGAGGTTTTCCGCAAAATGGGCAAGTCAACAGCTGCTTGTAAAGCAGATTTCGTTTTCTTCTTGCTTCGCCCGGCTTATCAGCTTTTTCTACTAATTCATCAAATTTGTTAGGTGTGACACCTCCACCTACCCAGAAACCAATACTAATAGGTTCTTTTCCATACTTAGGATATGTTTTTTGACGAATAAGTTCAGCAGCAACAACCATTTTCGTTATTCGATCTCTCTGCTGTGTTGTCAAAAGGCGTAACGTGTAACGGAGCATTGCGGTAACTCCACCATCAGCGTTGTACTCAGATGCATCAGAAGCACGCAATCTTCGATTAGCAATCACAAACGCCATCAAACCCAAATATGCCTCAGTTTTACCGCCGCCAGTCGGGAAATACAGCAAATCGACTACATCCCGGTCCTTATGCTCTGGATTAACAATTCCACTCAAATTCATCAGTATGAAAGCAATCTGGAATGGTCTCCATCTAAAATCTGTATCAGGCTTTCTTGGGTCTACAAAATCTCTAAAGTTGCACTCTATGCCAGCGCCATGCTTTTTAGAATAGCTCATGATATTTCGCTGAAGTAACATGGAGCGGTTCATAAAGCAAAATGCATCAAAAGCGACTTCATCATTTGCAATCAATTCGATGCCTTCACGGATTCTATTCAACGCTTCGCTACAATGGGAAATTACCTTATCGCCAATTTTTTCTTTAAAATCAGCATTGGACATTTTATCATCCGAAATTAGTTTTTCATGAATCCATTTTCCATAAGAATCAGCCAAGACATTTAATCGCTCAAAGATACCCGCCTTGTTTTTGGTATTGGACATGAACCGCATTGAGAAAAAGAACTTATCAAACCCCTTCAAAGCAGCACTTACGCCAGGAAACTCATATTCTGGGATAAAATCCGATTTTACCCAAAAGGTTCTGCCTTCTACCGCATCATCCCATGTCGCAGCACAATTCCTGCCACGGCCTAAAATGGGACGCTGTTCAAAATAGAACTCATCTTCTGCAAGTACATCACGGCAAATATTCTCTGCAAAGAATACTCTATCTTCATTTTCCGAGTATGCCTTAAGTTCAACTTGGAACATCATTGATTCAACTTCGTTTTCGGAGTTTTTCCGTCTATTCATAACATAAGCTGTTACCAAGGAATATCCCGTTTTCAAAGGAATTCTGGAAATATGGACGATGACATTTGAATCTTCCTGAAGGCGTAATTCGGTATTTTTTTCAAACGAATCGAAATCGACAACGATTGTGGATGACATTGGCTGTCGGGTATAACTGGCATGGTTATACTCTTTGCCATCTTTTCCAACTCGCTTCTCAACCGAACGAACATAGTCGCCCCATTTTACATCAATATTGATTGTTTTCGTAGAGGAAGCAATATAGAAGCTTATGCCGATTGAAGTTGGCAACTTGAAGCTGGTGGTCATTATGGGTTCATTATCATCATCCTCGCCGGCGGTATAATCCTCAGAATCCCCATAAGCGATATCAGAATCCACCTCTTGCTCTCCAGCAGTGGAAGCTTCTTTTTCTTCGGTCTGAGAAGCAAGCATTCCGATGATATATGAGCTTTTGGGGTTTTCGTCCAATATTTCATTCTCGGATTGCGGCCCCATCAAATCAGTTCTGAGTGCATTGATAATCTTTTGCCGCACTTCTGAATACTTAAATCTATCAGGCATTTTTTATCCCTCCTCGACCCTATGAGCTGTACCCAAAGTGTACTTGCAGGTGTTACCAAGTTTAATGTTGTCATCAGAAATCAAACGATACTCCCACACTTTGTGGTCCGGATCGGCCGTAGACGCAAAGTGGCACCATTTGATTCCTTCGCGAGCTTTCGCAACCACATCATCTGCCGTCACTTCGTTAGAAGCCTTTACCTCTACCATAAATTTACCGCTCGTTGTTTCTACTAAGAAGTCAGGATTGTACTGTTGACCAGCTTGCCAGAAAAGTCCCAACTGATTCAACGGCGGTTTAATCCAGCGGATTACATCTGGATCTTCTTCAAGAATGATAGAAAACAAGCGTTCAGTATCACTGTCAAAAGCATTTTCTGTGTAGTAGGCTTTTTTGTACCCTGTGAACAAATATTTCTTGATGTTCGACTTATCGGTAAACGGCTTGTCAAAACGAACACGACCATCCTTTTTAACATTCTTGACAAACTTGCGGAACAGAATCAAGTCCTTCTGAACAATATGGATGTCCTCTGTCTTCCGTTCTGTGTGTTCAAAAATCTGTTTTCTAATATCCGATACAATCAAAGAGGCATAACGACGAACGATTTTCCGTTTATTCTCTTCATCGCCTTCAATTTGAGCAAGATACTGCTCTACCACATCAATGATAAAATCCGCATCTTCATAGGACAGTTCGCTAATAGAGTCAAGAAGCATACAAGCCAGTGTATTCAGAGCATCATCAACTTCCAGAATCTGCGCGTCAACAGCAGTCAGAAGTTGCTGATTTATAGCATCAAATCTTTCGATTTTTGCCATAGCAACCTCAAAATCCGGTATTGTTCTCTTGACTACAAACCGCTTGAATTTCACTTCAGATGTCGTCTGAACCAAGATTTTCGGAACAGAGATTGCTTTACCAGAGTACTCTTTAATTTTCTGAACAAACTCATCCTTTGAAAGGGGCTTCTTTCCTTTGCTGATAGTTGAGGTTGTTTCCAGTGTCTCCGATGTTTCGTCATTCTTTTTATCAGGTTCACCAGTCTCCACCTCGAAAAGCTGATCCAATGTCATCTGTTCATTTCCGTAAGAATCTGATTCTTTCTTCTTTGTAGCTCCAAATGCCTTCAAATAAGCCGCATACAGTTCCTTCTGTGTTTGAGTGTTGGTGTTGATTTCTGCGAAGGATTTTACACCTGCATCGGTTACAGCAAAATCGAAAATACTCAGCTGACCATCATCAACAGGACTGTTAATATCTACGGTATCCGAAGGCTCGACCACTGTTTTATCCAAGTCACGATATTTAAAAATGTCACTGTTTTTAATTTCATCAACCAACTCTCGGTAATGATCATGAGCAACAATGTCAAGGGTATCTATATCCTCATTACCCGTAGCACGCCCAAATGGCAGACGAAGTCCTCTTCCGATAGTTTGCATCGCTAAGATGTCACTCTTTGCTGCATTTAAAGGAATAATGGTAAAAAGGTTGTTAACGTCCCAACCTTCTTTCAACTTATAGACATGCAGGACAATCTCAACAGGATTTTGTGCGTTTTCAATCGAAAGCAGCAGTCGAATATTTTCCTCTGATTCATCACCCTTCATATTGGAATGAATCTCAATAACTTTCCCTTTATATTTACCGCCCAAGAAGCTATCACTATCAATCAATGCCCTAACTTCTTTAGCATGGTTTGTGTCACGGCAAGCAATCAAAACGATGGGTTTTACATACGGTAGTGCATTATCACCGCAGAACTGTCGAATGACACCTTTACGATGTTCATGAAGCGTCAAACCATCACGAATTTTCATCTCCTCGATGTCCTCGGAACTATAACCCGCCATGTTGGATCTTCCCATCACAACAGGCGTTTTCAGATAACCCTCTACGGCTCCTCTGGCAAGATCATAAGCGTAGATTACATTATTGGTCGATTTTGGTGTTGCAGTAAATTCCAAGCCAAGCACCGGCTTCAGAAAGTTTATTGCCTTCATGGAAGCGGGTGCATAGTAACGGTGCGCTTCATCCATGCAAATTACCAAGTCATCAAAACTGGACAGTACCTCAGCAAAGGACATCCCAAGGGTTTCCTTGAATTTATGGAAATTAAACTGTGAGTCCGTTTTACTATTAAATATCTTCCCGATATTAAAGATGAACAGCTCAATCTCAGAGCTTTTTTCAAACTGAAGACTCATCTGCTCATATCTAACTGGATATGAATCATAATTCTCACCGTCATAAACCTTGGGTCGCCCCATTTCTGCCTCTAATCCCTTGAAAATGTACTTAGGGTGATTGGGGTTCGATTCTTTCCTCAGTTTTTCATAGATCGTATTTCCAGGTGCCAAAATAAAGAAATGACGATACCCCTTGGTCTTATAGAGGTAATACATGCAAGCCCCCATCAGACGAGTCTTTCCAATACCCGTTGCCATGGCATAGCAGAAAGATGGGAAATCAAATTTATCATCAACCTTTATTTTCCGATGCTTCTCACAATATTCCGTTGCTACAGCTTCAATCTCTGTCTTGCTGTCCTTCTTATAATCGCAGTGAGTGCTGATTGCATTAAGATAGGAAAGCGCTTCCTGCTGGGGTTTACGCAGACTCATAGCGTATCCAATTTTTGTTACAATATCAGCCATTTATCGCACCTCACTTTCAAATGTACACTTGTCCAGTAAATCTTTCGGAATACGCTTTACTTCAATGTTATCCGGCAATCTCAAATCAGACTGCACCTTCGTACTATATATCAACAGCGACTGATTCTCACCGAGGGTCGTTGCAATAGAGCGAATATACTCACCGTTCACAAATTCTTTCGTAATATGGATGAACCGGTTTTCAGACGAATGGCCGTGATACACACCATCTGGTTTGTATTTGAAACCTTCGATCTTACAAATTGCCTCACAAAGCATTTCAAATGTGTACTCTGGGTTAATCTGATAAATCGGCAGTCGCTCGTTCTTAATTAGCAGGCTTGGCGCAAGCTCGTAGAAGTGATAGCCACTTCCGCCTTCCCAGTTTACTGCTTTTGTAATACCTCCAGCATCTTCACCATTTACAATCCGATCAAGCCGAACCTTACAGTGAGTGTATGCGTGATCTCCAAGTTCAATCCCAACCCATTTTCTTGCCATCTTTGTAGCCACAGCAGCTGTTGTTCCGGAACCCAAGAAAGAATCCAAAACCCAATCTCCTGGTTTCGTTGTCATTTCAAAAATCTGCCGAATTAACTGTTCAGGTTTCTTTCCATTGCCAAATTCAACAGAACCTTCTTTTGTCAAATTCTTCATCCAAGCATTCATATCCCAATAAGTTCCTTGAAGATCTTTCTTGAACAATTCTCCATCAATCACTTCGGATGTATCCTTCAGCCAAACAAACAATCTACATTTATCTCCTTTATAAAACTGCTCATATACAGTTCCATGGTTTTTTCCTGTACGCGGGACATATTCTATCGAAATTAAGTCCTCTGCTATGCTATTTTCGTTTCTATACTCCATAACCCTTGTGCGAATAGAACTCTGCGCATTTGTGGTCTGGAAGATGGAAATACCATATTTCTGATAGGCTTCTTTCTCAGTGATACCATCTCTTGCTGCAACCTGTTTTATAGACATCATCACAGGATTTTTCCGTAAATATACCTTAATCTCGTTCCCATCGCCGTCAACAGTTGAGCCACAGTACTCCTTTTCACCTGGTTCAACTAAGACGGAAATATACTTCCAGCTTTTCCCTTCTTCCGCGTATTGTTGTACCAAGTCGGATATTTCCGTGTAAACATATGGACCATTAAAAAGGGGCAGCAAAGAATAGTCTTTCGCATAGATGAGAATGTACTCGCAGTTCTTCTTCAATCGCTTATCCTCTCCACCACCTGAAACTCCTGCAATGTTTTCATGTTGACGGAAATCATATTTACAAAATTTCCTCGTCCAAACACTTCATCACAAAGTACCTTTAAGTATGCCTGTTCTTCATCATCAATCTGAATCCAGATTGTACCTTCTTCGCTAAGCAATTCCCTGAGAAGAATAAAGTCTCTTCCGCATTAAGTTAAGCCATATGCTATGTTCCAAGTTATCATCATAGTGTTCAAATGCACTACCAGTGTTATATGGAGGATCAATGTAAATACATTTAATTGAGCCGTAGAAATCCTGCTGAAGTGCTTGTAGCGCTACTAAGTTATCTCCATGGATCAGCTATATTTTCGCTTCGAGGGTCTCCATATGATTTTTCTCGATCCTCAATCAAAATACGAGGCTCGATTACTCTATCATCATATTTTCCAACCCAGGCAAGCTCCAGTTTTCCCTTATGTTCCATTCCTATGTCTCCTTATCTATTAAAACTTTAGCACGACATTAACAAGCAAAATCGGCTGTATGTCAAATTGCTGGTTAAACTCAGCGATTTCTCTTTCGGCCTCTTCTTGGATGGAAGAGACTTTCTGATGGAATGATGTTTGAACCTTCTGAAGTTGTTTCTTCTTTTCATCAACTTTTTTGCGAATATCAACCTTCTCCAAAAAATCCTTTGCGGCAATCGCCTCAGCAGACAACTCATCAATTTCTGCATTCATCTCCGCAATCTGGATGTTCAACTGTTCTCTTTGAATATCAGCCCAGTTTTCCACCTTGTGTTTGTTATAGTCCATCACTGGCTTAGATGATGTCTGATACTTAGATAACATTTCTTGAACCAGTGTGTCATAAATATTCCTGTATGAAGCCAACTCTTCATCAGTAGGTTCGAAAAATCTGACATTATCATCATTCACATTTTCAAGTGCCTGAACAATATCGTTTTCCGTAAAATCAATATACCGACCTTGTTCATCACAGAGAAAAAGAACAGGGAAAAGCATCTCATTGTTAGAATTACAAAATGCACCAACAAACAATGTCCCGTGTGAACCGAAGGTTCTTTCACCCCAGTTATCGATTTTCCAGTAGTTCAGATTACTTTCGACATCCGGTTCTGCTACTTGAGTCCAAAAATCGACTTGTTGCAAATACTGATCAATATCGTTTTTTGTCTTTTCCAAAGCGGCACCCTTCGCTGCATCGCTTTCTGTCATCAAAATAGAACGGAGTTGAACAGCTTTCTTGTTGCGTTTTGCGTCAATCTGTCTATCCAATCTGTCAAATGCTTTTTTGAATTCCGCCCTTGTTCCACAATTCTGATAAATTCAAGAATTGTTTTTCAAAACTTGTTCCCGATTCCAATGCACCAAGAGCAATATCGGAAGCTCCAAATACGCCATCAAATAGTTCAAACTTCTCGGATAGAATTTCGTAAACCCGGCGATCTGCTTCGTTGCCTGTGTTTAAAAGGTTGATAGCAACAACATCATCTTTCTGCCCGTAACGATGGCAACGGCCAATCCTCTGCTCAATTTTCTGCGGGTTCCAAGGGAGATCGTAGTTAATAACAGTATTACAAAACTGTAAGTTCAAACCTTCCGAACCGGCATCTGTTACAATGAAAACTTTTGGAGTGTCCTTGAAGTAATCGACAATGGCATGCTTATATTCAACACTACGGCCATAGTTTGTCTTGCCAAAATTCTTAACCTGCCATGCACGGTATATTTCTTTTGTCATAGCATCATTAAAGTCGCCATTAAACAACAGAATATCATCTTCCTCGAATCCGTCTTTACGCAATTCAGAGGCAATGTATTTTTGAGTTCGCTTTGATTCTGTAAATACAACAACCTTTTGCGGAATATTCTGCTTTTCTTGATATTCAAAAGCCGTATGAATTGCAGTTTTTAAAGCTTTAATCTTTGCGTTGCTTTGAATATGGCTTGCTGTCTTGATGATTGCATCAACCTCGTCTATTTCCACCTGGATTTGTTGTTTCTGGAAGAGAGTATCCTCGTCATCTATTTCCTCAAAACTGGATTCATCAATTTCGTCCTCAACAAAATTCCAGAATAGATCGAACCCATCTTGGGCGTTGGCTGACTTTGTACCCTCATATAACTTTTGAAGTCTATTCTTCAATACCTCAAAAGTTTCAATCAGAGCATAGCTCGATGATGCAAGTAACTTGCGGATAACCAATACAATAAGACCTTTATTCGCATTAGGGATTGAGTATAGTACATCTTTTTTTAGGAAGTTATTTACCCTCATATACAGTTCAACTTCATCGGGCGAAAGAACGAAGTCAATCGTTCTACATTCCCTCTTTTTGAAATCCATATATTCTCCAACATCCCGTCGAAGCGTTCGATATAGAACCGGTATCAGTTCTCTTTTTAATTCTGTATAATCTTGTCCCTCAATAAATCTTTTGTTAAAGACCTTCTCGCTTCCAAAAATCCGAGGATCAATAAAGGAAATCAGCCCATGAAGATCAGAAAGAGAATTTTGCAACGGCGTAGCTGTAAGCAATATTTTGGGAATGCCTTTAGAAAGCTCATACAGTCGTTTTGCTCGTTTCGTTCCGTGAAACACATTGCGTAGGTTATGAGCCTCATCAATGATATAAAAATCCCACTTTAACATTGAAAAATCGTTGCATCAAGTTTTGATGAACGGAACAAAAAATGCGGATATGGAGTAATTATGAAAGAAGAATGCAGACCAATTGATATTATAAGCGGTTTTACAGAAGAATCATGGCAGATAAAGAGCTGTCAGGTCGGAGGATATCTGATAGGGGTTTTGAAAGGAATTCAATATGCGATAGATAATAATTATGATGAAGTCACGATTTTTTACAATTTTGAGGGAGCAGACAAGTATACAAAAATAAGAAACAGTGAAGGATTATCGGATGTGGTAAAAACATATCTTTCAGGTTTTAAAAATCTGGAACAGAAGATTGATATAAAGTTTGAAAAGGCTAATATGAACCTGTTTATTCCAAGAACAAATTTACAGCGAGCATATAAGATATCCAGAAAAGCAACGCAGGAAGAATTTGATGAATTCCATATTCTAAACAAGAAAAATTTCAAGCCTTAAAATAGGATGTTTCTATAACGGAATAGATAAATATACTGTACAGAATATTAAAAAACAGAAAAGGTGAAATGTGTCAATTGGTACAAATTAGATTATAAGAGCATTAACATACAAAAATCATATTATATTGTTAGAATAACTGACACAATGCTTAGAGTTTACTGGAGAGGGGTAATGATCGATGCTAAATGATAATGACAAATCTAATAACTGCAAAAGAAAAGTAAATATAAAATTATCTATTGAAAATGTTAAAGCTGTTTTAAACCGAGTAAGTGAGCTGATGCTCGATCATGCCTATTCAGTAGGTGCAAATATTTCATCATTTTCTGCCTCTGTAATAAGGATGTCTGACGGCAGTTTAGAAAGCGGTGATTATAAGTTTATTAAAAGTGTATGCAAGTCAAATAGTAATGAAGATTATATATGCAGAATTCTTGAAGCTGTAAATATGTTGAAAAATGAAAAACAGAAAAATGTAATTATTCTTCGCTATTTCTATAACGCTACATTTAATGAGATACGTTATGGTTATTATGATCCAGTAGATGATGTTGAGTTTGAACCTATCTGGCAGGTATATAAGCTTCGTGATAATGCGTTGGCAGAGCTTATTTATCTGATTGATGATGTACTGGTCTATGAAGATGAAAATATAAGGAGCAAGAACACAAAAAACTGTAAAAGAAAGTAAAAGTAAAGAGCGAATCCCAGTTAACTATGTAGCTAAGAATGGAATGCACGGGACTATACGTTTAAAAGATTATGAAGATTTTTTAAACTGGTCAAAGCGTATGAAGATTTTCAAAGAAGTAGAATTGACTGATGAAACTATTAAGAATGTCAAAGCAGTGTTCGGGGTAAAGGGTGTCGCGTAGATGTTTAACATCAGATATTCGAATTTCATTTTGTAAAATGAGTTGATCTTATTAATTTATGAACATTTTTGCTATTGAGAGTAATATGAAAAGTCGAAATTTAATAAAAGAAAAAAGGAAGAATAGAGAGATGAAAGTTATAAGTATTATCAATGAAAAGGGCGGGGTTGGAAAAACCACCGCATCAGTAAATATAAGTTACGGGTTAGTGGAAAGATTAATGAACGACGGGAAAAAAGAATTTTGTTAATCGATGCAGATGCGCAGGGCAATGCAACTAAATTTTTTCTGCCGGAGTTTAAATCAATTACACTGGAAGAGTTTAATATGCTGGAGGTACCGGAAAACTGCGATATTAGAAGTTCAACTAAGTTTATAAAAAATTCACTAATTAGTATGCTTGGCGAAAGAAATGATTTAAATAAACTTCTGCTTGAGGGCAAAGGGGTTATTAGGGAGTGTATTCATCAAACACAGTATCAGCAGTTGGATATTATTCCTTCAATCGGTACTGAACTTATTGCTACAGACAAGTTGCTTGGCGCATCGACAGGTCAACGACATGTGATTTTAAAAAGGGCTTTGAGAGAAATTAGAAATGATTATGATATCGTGATTATAGATCATGCACCAACATTTAATAATATTACTGTAAATGGTCTATTCTGTTCGAATGAAATTATAATTCCTCTTAAAACCAGGTGGATTTGAATTAAAGGGGCTGATCGATACACTTGAGGAACTGTTTGATATTGAAGACGATTATGAATGTGAATATAAAATAAAAATATTGATGAATATGATTCCTCGTGGTGTTAGACCCGCTTACATCAGTTTTATCAATAAAATCAGAGAATTCTATGGCGATACTATTTTACAGACAACGGTAGGCTATCAGGATGCAGTTGCGTCAAGATCGACTATGAGCGGTAAATTACTGTATAACAGTAAAACTGGTGTTGGTGAGGATTATCGTAATCTTGTAGATGAATTAATTAAAGAGTTTGATAATGAAATTTAAATCCTGGTAAATTTACCAGGATTATGAGGAGGAGTAAAGGTATGGCACTTACAAATTTAATCAATGCCGATAAAGTTAGCAAGATGAATAAGAAACCTGTAGGACTAAAAATTATTGATATTGATGATATAGAAGTGAATCAGCATAATCAGTTTGATATTAATGGAATTGATGAGCTTAAATCATCAATTCTGGAATATGGATTAAGGAAACCGTTGGATGTTTATAAAATAGGTGACAGATACAGAATAAGTGATGGTGAACGTAGGTATACAGCACTTAAGGAATTAGTTGATGAGGGAAAAATAGAACCGGAAGTATACTGTATCATTTATGAAGCACCGGAAAGCGAATTAAATGATCGTTTGCGCTTGATTTTAGGGAATGGAACAAGAATAATGTCGGAACTAGATAAAATAAAAATTGTTGCTGAACTGTTAGATATATATAAACAATTGGATCCTAAACCTAAAGGTAATAAAAGAGACTGGATTGCACCTTTTATTGGTGCAAAATCTGGTAAAACGGTACAAAAATATATAAATGCAATTGAAAAGAAAGAAAAATGTATCGATATAGGAATGTATGATGAAGATAAAAAGATAGCTGTAAAAATAAAGAGTATGGATTAAGTGAACTCTTTTCAGATTACAATAAGCTGTTAAAGCAGATCGATAAGATTAATAAAAAAGTTGAGAATACTTCTATATATCATAAAAAGATTGCAGAATCTGATGATAGGGATATTACTGTCGAAGATTCTCTAATAAATATTCATAATGTGATTGGTAAATTTAGTAGATGTATTCAAATATCAATTGAGATAGATGAACAAATAATGATGAAAATGTTTTAGATGGTCAGATGAGCATAGATGAAATATGAGTATAAAGCAATTACAACGCTGGTAAATTTACCAGCGTTGGCAAAGGAGGGGTAATATGGGGGATTTGGTGCTTAGAGATGGGGATGAATTTTTTAAATTATCATTTTTAAAAAGATTTTTACTTGGAACAAATGGAATTATTGCAGGCGGTTGTTTCAAAAATATTTTTAATGGAGAGCGTGTCAAGGATATAGATATATTCTTTAGAGATAAAAGAGACCTTAGTGATGTCAACAAAAAGTATCAAGATAATTCTGATTTTACCTTATTAAAGAATTTTATGAACGTATGAAACACGATTATAAAAATGTTGAATATTTTGAAATTATTTTTGATTAATTTAATTGAGATGAAATGGTTAATTGAAAATATGAAAAAAGTTAGGAGGTCATGAAGTATGCCAAAAATTAGAGTATATGCTAATTACGAATTCACAAATGATAGTGATGATTGTAATGATAATGGAAAACTTTCAATGCTGTATGAAGTACCAAAATCGTGGATGAAATGGAACGAAGAAAAACGACAAGCCTGGCTGGAAAAAAACAGCAATAAAATAGAAAAAGCATTTAATGATGCTATGGTTGTTTATCATGTTAGTGAACTCTATGATGAGGCTGAATAAAAAGAGGAATTGAAATGAATAAAATCGAGAAATTTAGAACTGAACTGGAAAAATATGAAGAAAAATATGCATTATTGATAAAAGAGCATATTCAAGAGGAAATTAACAAAATTGATTCAAGCATTGAAATAAGCATATATGGCAATGATATAGATCGTATATATGTCACATATAAAGAGTTTAAAATTTGAATTTACGTATTATTATTCAATAATAAGCAGGAAATTGTGTTATCGTGGTTATGGAAAAACCAATACTCATGGTTATCTTATGACAGATATACAAGAGAAGAACAGAAGGAACGTGAGAGAGCATATGGTTATGTGCGTTCGATACTAAAAAGTGTTTTAGAAGATAGTTAGAAAAAG
>ENA-OQJP01000211-OQJP01000211.1-human-gut-metagenome-genome-assembly--contig:-NODE-211-length-21171-cov-3.100741_pt1 | contig 21171 bp, 22 predicted proteins | sample MGYA00242611_ERZ504778 | MGnify/ENA primary metagenome ERZ504778 (study PRJEB26092, sample SAMD00036349) | human gut metagenome | host: Homo sapiens | study: EMG produced TPA metagenomics assembly of...
TTGCTTAGGAGGGTCAACTGGTCGGGACGGTCGGGAAACCAATAGGCGTCGCTGTCAAGATACACGCATCTGTCACCATTCCAAGGCTTCCTGAAAGCTAATACCTCTTGAGGGCCGAATACTACTCCATAATCGTTTGTAAATGCTACCATGTCGCCTACGGCCAAATCGTCCTCCGTTTCCATGACTTCGGAAAGGCGATTATAAAACTCCATGCCTTCGGCTTCACGTTCCGCTTTCCAGCGCAAAAAATCCTCTTTATGACTTCTGCCCGTGTTTATCGGCGATAATTCCGAAGGCAAAACCTCCGCTTCCGAAGTACCGGACGAAATCAGAATAATGCTGTCGTCTTCCATGTTTTCCGGTGCAGAAATCACTCGGTAAGCCCCATCGGACAAACCGTTGTCCGGGTCATGCCAATAAAGCAGATTCCCTGTCTTGATAAAATCGTATTTTCCCATTGTCTTGTGAATTATTGATTATTTATTCCCTTTTTTCGATCCCTTTCCTTTGGAACCGCTTCGGGGTTTTACTGATGCAGTACACGGTCGTCGGCACAGCTTCATACGACGGCTCTTCTTGCCAATTACGCTTCGCTTGGGAAGGAAGAATTTGCAAGAAGTGCACTTCAAGCCGGAGAATCAAGCGCGACGACCGACTTTCGCATCGGATAAAACCCGTGCGGTGAGGGACGGGAAAGCCGGACGGGAGAAACAGGCGGCTCGTGCCGCTACAAAAGGGAAAGAATGCAATTATAAGAGGAAACGGGCGGTGGCGGGGTATCCGGGAGGCTGACTATAAAAGGACGAAGGCGGGCGATAAAGACAAAGGAGATAGCGCACTGACTGTGTTATCAGTACGCCATCTTGTACATTCAATCTTCGGAACCCGACACTTTCATTTTTGGGAACAATCCTTTTCAAAAGCATTCTTCTCCGAATGGCTCGATGTTCGCTTTTTGGAAAATTTGCGGGTTATGCTGATAAAGAAGCGGCAGGTTCAACATAGCCATAGGGTATTCCACGAAGCCGCTCCTGCGTTTGTAGCCGGAATCGGTCGCCAATCTGTTTTCTACCAAAAAGTCCAACGCATCCGGGTAATTGTTCACGTCGATAAAGGTACGGTCCGGCAAACCGAGCGCATCCATTTCCTCCAAATTGACGGAAAGTACGATATATTCGTCTTCATCTTCCACCATTACCAAGATAAGAGCCAACCAGCCATTGCGATAAAACCGTGGTACGAGGTAATACCGTTCGCCTCTGAACTCGTATTCTTTCTGTCTGAAAGAGCTGTCCGGCTCTACGATTTCAAATTCATCTTCACCTGCGGTAAAAGCAATCATAGGGTTGCTGGCATCTACATACGCTTCACCTGCTTTGTAGCACAAATACTCTCTGTTTTCGGAACGCACGATAGCAAATTGAATTTCCATAAAATCTTAACATTAATCAGTTGAACAATCTGTTATTTTTCCCTCCTTTCGGAAGCCTTCAGGCTTCTCCTGTCGGGATTTGATTTTTACGTGCATTAAAGATTGCCTTTCAGGGAGAAACAGGCAAGGAATTTGGGCAGAATTTTATAGTTGCGGTATTGAGCGTCCGCGAAATATGGACGATTGAAAATCGGGAAAGCTGCTGAAAAATTGTGTTCAAATAGCGTAGCGGTACTTGAATGTTCCTCCAAGGCAATACCTTTGCACCGGAAAAAGCATGTCCCGACGGGCAGAGCCGTTGGCGAAGGGATTTCCGTACAAAAGGAAAACGAAGGGATAAAAAGGGAGATCTGCCAACGGCAGTGCTAAAAAGACAGCCGCTCCTGCGGCTCTCTCTCTGTAGCGTTGCGCTATTTCTTCCCGGTCTTGCTATCCGGTTCGTCTTGCCGTTTTTTCGGGGTGAACAGTCCATTGAAACAGACCGTCGTGGCAAAAGTACGTGCCTGCGTGGCATTGCACAATCCCGCTCCGGGCATTGTCGCACCGTTGTAATGTTTGCAGTCCTTACATTTCATCATTACCTCTTTTGATTGGTTAGACAGTAGGACGGATTTCTCCGTCCTACTATTGAATTATGGTCAAGCTGCGACCTCTTCGGGTTGCGTATGTTCTTCGGGTTGTACCTCTGCCGTGGGTTGTGTATTTTCTGCCTCGGCGGCTTCTTCGGGCTTTGTCTGCCGTTCCTTTGCCAACAAGGCGGCTTTGCGTTCCTCGATACGTTTATGGCGTTTCTCATACACCTCATTATATCCACTTTCAATTTCGGCGAGCGTGTCGGGCATGTGCTTACGGGCAAAATCGAGCAAGAGGGTCGCAGCAGCGTTATTGCCGTATGCGCCTTTGAAGTTGTCTATCAAGAAATCCCTGCGGATAACGGCTTTCTGCTTGGCCGTGAGGTTGGCGATGATGTTCATTTTTTCTTCGTCCTCAAGGTGTTGGTAGGCTTTTTTCTCCCCGATACCGAATACCCCGAAGTGTTCCCTGCGGAGAGACGACAGCAGGAAGAAATATATCATCTTTTCCTCGTCCTGCGTGAATTTGCTTTCAGACGTATCAACGTCCAAAATCTGTTTCTTAGCGTCTGCAACGGTTTTCTCGACGGCTATTTCCTTGTTACGTTTGTCCTGCTGTTCCAATTTTTCCACCGGGGAAAGTTGTTTTCGGTAGCCATGTCCGCATTGGCGGCAGCACTTGCCATGTAACACAGCGTAATTTCTTTCTGCCCGATGCAGATATAAAACGTGAGTTCGCCCGTATCGATTCGTTCATGAATTGACTTGCATTTTTCCATATAGTTGCTGAAATCCTGCTCGTACTCCTTGTATGCCGCCTCGTATTCCTCGGTAGTGTCGTATTCTTCCTTTTCGGGTGCTACCGGCGTTTCGGGGTATGCCGTGGCATAGGTATTGAGGTGCTCGACCTCGTACCCCATAGCGGTAAGGCGTTCCACCGCAAGCATGTTATTGTTGAAATCTTGGTAGCCCAATGATACGGAGGGGTATTGTTCCACAAACTGCAAGGCTTTCTCCACGAGATAGGAAGCGTTCATTTCGGCCAGACAACTCCGATTGGCGCAATTTCCGCAACCACCCTCGCAGAACAACATCATGTTGTTGGTATTGTGGGGGCATGAGGCGCATAGGGTCTTGTCGAATGCGTAACGGCTAAGGTCTGTCGTGAAATCCCGTTCGATAAACTTTGCCACCTCGGCGGCTTTCAGTCCTCGCCAACAGTCGTACAACATGCTGTCGCTGTCTTTCAAGTGTTTATAGTACACCTCTTTCTGAATATCCGTACCGTATCGGCAAATCTCACTCGCTACACTGATTGTGATTTCGTCCTTTTCCAGAAGTTCGGCGATTTCGGGTATCAATGATACGAATTTCAGACGGGTACGGATATAGTTCTCGTTTTTGCCGAACTGCACGGCCAATGACTGCACATCGTAGCGACCGCTTTCCATGAGCTTTTGGTAGGCGTTGGCTTCCTCTATGGGGGTAACGTCCTTGCGCTGCAGGTTCTCCGTCACGGCCATTTCGGCGGCGGTCTCGTCCGAAACATGCAAGATGACAGCCGGAATTTCGGTCAGTTCTGCCATAAGGGCGGCACGATACCTGCGCTCTCCGAAAATAATCTCGAAGCGGTCGGTGTCCACAATGGGGCGCACGCCGATAGGTTGCAATACTCCCTGCTGACGAATACTCTCGGCCAGTTCGGCAAGGCTCGCCTCGTCAAAGTGCTTGCGTGGGTTATAGTTGCTCGGTTGAATATTCATCAATGCAACTGATACGATGTTGTTCTCTACTACTGATTGAATGTTCGCTGTTTCCATAATTCATAAATTTTAATTTGTTATTACATTAGATTGTTTGATTACTATTGTCTTTATTGTGCGGTGTCATACTCGTATATTTCCGGATTGTCGTACCCGTCGAACACTATCCGAAACGTGTCAAAGTCCTTTCTGCCCGCCAGTCTGACGGTATCTCTTTTCCCGATGAAATAGGGTTCATTCATTGTCCGAAACGGTGCGCCGAGCGTTATCCTATCCACCAACGTACAAACTTTGCCGGGTTGTTCGGGCATGATATAACCCAGTGCGTACTCGTTGTAAACTACCAATTTGATTTTATCCATATCGCTGTCAATTTTACGTTGTTTTTTTCTTTCCCTCCTTTCGGTTCCTTTCTCTGCCTGAACCGCTTTGAGGTTTTACGGATGCGGTACACGGCTGTCGGTACAGCTTCATACGACGGCTTTTCCTGCCAATTACTCTTTCGCAGAAAGGAAGAATTTGCAGGAAATACACTTCAAGCCGCCGTATCAAGCGCGACAGCGGACCTTTGCATCTGATAAAACACAACGGTGACGGCAGAGAATGAAGCCGGGAAAGCGGTAAGGGAATCGGTAGAAAAGGGATATGCCCGTCAGGGTTAGAATAGGGATAAAACGGGCCATGTGCCTGTACTTGCGGGCAGGTAAAAAAGAGAAAGATGGTAAGACTATAAAGGAGGAATGCGCCCTATGGAAACAGCGGGCGGATAAAAAGGACGCATGGCTGCCGTCTCCGGGGTGGGCAGACGCGGTAGCCATGCCTGTGTTTATTGTTCGTTCTTCTCCAGATACTCTTTCATTGCCTCGTTCACGATGTCTTTCAGCGACATGTTCTTCTTGATGGCGAGGAATTTCATACGGGTATGAATGCTTTTGTTGATGACGAAGTTGCAATGAACCGCCGTTTCTTTTTCCGTGGGGGCTGCTACCGGCTGTTTTCCGCCGGTAGTCTTTTTCGTAGGTGACAGCAACCCGTCCAGTCCGCCTTTCATGCTGTCTTTCAGTAAATCGCTCTTGCTCATATCGGGATTATTTTAATTTCAGTACCTCTTGCGCCAGTGCCATGTAGTCCTTGGCTCCGTTGCTGTTCCTGCTATACTCGAAGATGTTCTTGCCCTTTATGGGAGCTTCGGCCAAAGATACGTTATCCCGTATAACGGTCTTGAACACCTTTTCGCAGAATGAATCCTTGACGAGTTCGGCCACACTTTTGTTCAGTGTCTTGCGTTTGTCGAACTGGGTAATTACAATGCCACCAATAGCGAGTTTCGGATTCAGGCGTTCCTGGACGGTGGCAATCACATTCATGATCTTGGCCATGCCGCGCATGGCGAGGAATTGTGCCTGTACCGGGATAATCAGGTAGTCTGCGGCGGTAAGGGCGTTCAGCGTCAGCAACCCCAACGAGGGCGGACAGTCGATAAGGATATAATCGAATTTCCGGTTTCGAGCAACTTGCCAATCAGGCCGTTCAATATCAGTTCCCGTCCCGGCTCGTTGATGAGTTCTGCCTCGGCAGCCGAGAGGTCGAGGCAGGACGGTACGACGGTTACACCTCCTGCCGTTTCAACTAATGGCAAGGGGTATTTGCCTTTCATCGCCCCGTACACCGTCTGTTCTTCCTCAATGGAGAGGCCGAAGGATTCCGTAAGGTTCGCCTGACCGTCCATGTCGATAGCCAGCACGCGCTTTTTCTTTTGCTGCAGGGCCGCAGCCAGATTGATGGTGGTGGTCGTCTTTCCGACCCCTCCCTTATGGTTCAAGACCGCAATTATTTTTGTCATCGTTTCACTCTTTTATTCCACTTGCAAAGTTAATACTATTTTTCGTAAATACTAAAATTAGTATATACTAATTCACTAAAAACTATTGTTTTAGCAGTGTAGTATTTTAGTATTTACTACTATACTAAAATAAAGTTTGACTAAGAGTAGTATATCCTACATTCGCAGACGAGTGGCTTACTAATCTACTACATATAGGATATACTTACATTTAGTATTCGCTTATTTCAAAGGTTTACTCTCTTATCAGAAAGGCAAATCCTCCTTTTCGTCCTGCGGGAAATCTGCAGGAGGAACGGGTGCGCCGTCTGCTCCGCTTACTGCATTGTCCTCTCCGGCTGCCGCGCCTTCCCGCCTTCCGGTATTGATAAAGGCAATACTCTCTGCCGTGATGGAGAGCTGTATCTGGCTCTCGCCGTTCTTGTCTTTCCACAGGGAAGATGACAGCGTGCCGTCAACAAGTATGAGTCTCCCTTTCGTCAGATATTCGGACAAGCGGATATGGTTGTCCTTGTTGCTGCGTACCCTTATCCAAGTGGTGATGTTTTGCCCCTTTGAATAATCGTCAACGGCTATGTCCATAGCCATGAATGAGCCGTGTGCTCCTGAAATTACTTGGCAATCTTTGCCGATGCGTCCGATAGTGTGAACATGTAACATAATAGAAAATTGTTTGTGGCAAGGTGGTTGGTCCTGCCGTTACCTAACTGTTTATTTTTTCCCTCTTTTCGGTTCCTTTCTCTGCCTGAACCGTTCCGGGATTTTATAGATGCGGTACCCGGCTGCCGGTACAGCTTCATACGACGGCTTTTCTTGCCAATTACTCTTCGTAGAAGGAAGAATTTGCAAGAAATACACTTCAAGCCGCCGGATCAAGCGCGGCAGCCTACCTTTGCATCTGAAAAATCGGACGGTGACGGCAGAGAGGAGACCGTAGAGGTTATACATATAATTGATATAAAGGGAAGAGGGCTTCGCCCAAGTATAAGAGCAGAGGAAAAGAGAGAGGTATAAAAGGAAACCGCCAACGGAGTTGCGGTAATTTACAAACGGGTATCGTGCCCTTCACCGACGATGTTGTCATAGGCACGATACCTTATCATAGCTTATTTTGTCAGAACCGGTATCTCAAAGGGAGGAATGCAGCAAATCGCCCATCCTTTGTTCTGGCAAAGTACAAAACCCTCTGACGATAGTATCTCCGTTTACGCCTTCAAGTCCGGCGAACATTTGTAATGCGTCAAACCCTCTGTCGAACTGTTCCATGATGACGGCGGGGGCAAAATGGATAATCCCGTGAGGGTAGCTTTTCGATGTGCCAATCCACCCGCGCAAATAATCATCGAAACAGCCTTCTGCTCTTGACGCATGGAACTCTTGTGAATGGGAACTGCAAATGGTTTTACCGTAGATTTCGTCTCCTAAAATTAAAGTTCCCGTTTGCGGATTGTACATAAAACGCCGATTGGTTATTTGAAGAATATCTATGATTTCCCATTTGACATTGATAACCATCAGGATTTTTCAACCTGCCTTTTCATGCGTTTGCCTGTTTTACAATTTTCTTGTCCATCACTTGTCTTTTATGCCGTGAAACATCTGCTTTTACCCTTTTTCGATTCTTCTCTCTGTCTGAACCGTTCCGGGATTTTACAGATGCGGAACACGGCTGCCGACAGGGCTTCATACGGTGGGTTTCCCGGCCAATTACGCTTTCATGGAAAGGAAGAATTTGCGGGGAATGCACTTCAAGCCGCCGGATCAAGCATGGCAGCCGACCTTTGCATCTGGCAAACCGGACGATACCGGCAGAGAGGAGACCGGAACAGACCGGTAAATATGATGGTAAAAAGGGAGTACGGCTTTGCCTGTATAAATGCAGGGGAAGCGAAGTAGAAAGGGTCCGGCTTGGGCGGGTCAGGCAAGGGTCTGCCGGGGCAAACATGAAAGGGATTCTCCTTATCCGCTCCACGCCTGAATTTCGACCGGGCGGAATGAAAGCGCGGAGCGAATAAGAAGTATCACCGTTTGCCCTTGACGTGGCAGGTCACAAGGGAAAGATACGGAACAGAGGCGGAAAGTCCGAAACCAGCGGCATAAAGACCGGTCGGGCTGTGGAATACCGTGTTGTTTCGACAGGTCGAAGCTCCGGCATGGAACGGCACGATCCGGGCTGCCGCCGGTTTTGAACGGCCTCCCGTACCTTTCCCTGACGACTTGTTACGGCACAGACTTTCCACTGGTTCACGGGGTTGGGAAAGCCGGCGTATAATAGGGAAACAGCCTGAAGGTAAAAAAGGAGTAATCGTACTATAAAAGGTATCGGTTGCCCCGCAATCCGTCCGGAGGGCTTTCGCCCATCGGACAGACCACAGAGGTTATCGGCTTATAGTTTGGGCTTGTTCTTCGGGAGAATGGGGCAAGAAAGTATTATTCTGTAAAATGGCCCCAGCTCGGTCTTTACCGGGTCTTTCGATACCAAGAATGTTGCGCTCTCCTTGACCTTCGCTATATCCAAAATGGTCTTACAGATGTACTTATTCCTCAAACGTGTTCCTCCCCTGTTGAACTGCAGCGGAAAACCTCGCTTGTCAGTGGTTTTGTGCAGAAACCACTCTTTCGGGTTGTTTTCATCACAGCCAAACTCCAGTCGGTCGTTCATTGTGATATTCATTTCTTTTGCCAATTTGGTGGATAGATACATGTTGCCGGTAACGCTGTTGAACCTTATGCTTCTTTTACCTACACGGTTTTCTCTTGTCCGGCAATTCTCGACGTTGTAAATTACAAATTTCATTTTCTTGAATTATTTACGGGTTATACAAATTACATGCTTACGTGGGCGTACCTTTTGGAAAATCCTTCGTGATTGCGGATAGTGTCGGTTATATCGCTTATTCTCCGGTGTATCGCACTTGCGGAAATGCCTGCATAGGCGGAAAGGTGTCTGTATGAACATTTCGCCTCGTACTCTTTCAGTCTGAAAAGCTCGTAGTCCGTTTGGGGATATTTCTTCTTCACAAACAGCAGTATGTCATACACCAGCTTGTCGGAAGCTGCCAGCACCTCGACGGACGGTGTTTCTTCTTCCTGCATGAGCAAAAAGAAATGTTCGTTGTCGGGGAAACAGTAACAACTATCCTTGTGAATACATTTCAGTCTGCACTTTTTGTACACGCCGAAAAAATAAGGCTCGAAGCTCTCGACAGGTATTTCCGAAATCACGACTTCCCGTTTCATCGCCAAATAGGCGTCGTGAAAGGCGTCCTCGTGCAGGTAACGTCCGAATATGTTACGCAATCTCTGATAGTTGTAAACGAACCAGTTGTCAAAAAGCGAATTTTTTTTTCATGTTTCAATTTGTTTTTAAGTTTTTTTTATTTCCCTCCGGTTCGAGCGATTACCGGAAAGTTCGATTCTTTTTTCTGCCTCGTCTTTGCATCACGGGGTTTGCAGCAAGGATTCCATGAAAAATACTCTTGGAATGGAATGAGAAGGAAGATTTTTCATCAGGAAAATCGAAGATGGGCCTTGAGGCAAAGTTTTGAGATGCAATCAACTTTGCGGAAAAAAGTGTCGGGCTTTACGGTCGTCGGTTCGTGATAGCATCTCAATCTACAAAGGGGGGGAAGCGAAAGCCTGCCTATAAAAGACAAGGTGTGTGGTATAAAAGGAGTGGCTGGAGGTACAAGGGGAAGATTCCGTTACAACCGGGTATGGCCGTGGCAGACCGGAAGGTGAAAAAATCCCCTGTCCGGTGTTGTAACCGAACAGAGGGAAAAGGTTAAATCTATGAATTATGGTCATGCCGCTTTGTCGGTGGCCTCGTGTTCGGAAAGGGCGGACTGCGTGCGTTCCGCCTCTTTCATGCTTTCGTCGATCCGATGCTGTAAAGCGTTGCACTCCTGTTTGAGCCTTGCCAACTCGTCCGCCTTGCTCCACTTGCGGGCGATGATTCCCTGCAAAGCGGGTATCTCGCTCTCCAGCTTGGCTATCTTCTGCCGTTGTTCCTCAATCATGCCGGGCAGCTTGGCGAGGGCGGCTTGCGGGTATCGGGAGGATTCCACGAAGCCCAGAGGCAATGCTCCCGATATGCCACAACGGTATTTCAGTCCGCTTACGCCCTCGACGAGGAACGTGTTGCGGTAGAATGTACCGCCCATGTCATACTCGCTGTACACCGACAGGTTCAATCCGGCATACGTGCCTATCGTACCGATTGCCCCGTTGCGGTAGGTCTTGGAAATGCGGTGCAGCTCCCGTCCGGTCTCTTCCGCCGTGGCTTGTGCGAGGTTCAACAGCCGGGTCGTCCGGTCTCCGGTGTAAGAGGTGATATATTCCCAGTCCTGCGTCATGCGTGCCGCCGCACTCTCGGCCTTTGTCATGTCTTCCCGGTTGGCCGCAATCTTACGCTCGGCCCTGATACGGTCTTTCTTGAAAATGGCCTGTTCCTTTTCGAGCTGCATAATCTTGTTGTCGAGCTTCGTTTTCTCCAACAGGTCGGTATTTCCCGACAGGAGAGCCACGAACTCGGCGAAATTCATGCCGTTATCCTCGTCCATAGCGTCCTCGTCGATACGGCGCACAGCAATCGTACCGTTGTTAATTTGGTTGATGAACATTTGCTTGGTTTTCAACAGGTTAAATTTGTAAGCGTCGAGCGTCTTTCCGTTCCGTAAATCACCACGTCCACGGTATTGTTTCCCCAGAGCTTAACGGTGTTGCCTTTGCGTACCGCACGACCGTTGCGCTGCTCCATGTCGCGGGGCGCCAAGGTATCTCCAGATGATGCACCGCAACGGCCCTTTCTTGGGCGTTTACTCCCGTTCCCAACATCGAGGTAGAGCCGAACAACACCCGTACCCTGCCACTGTTCATGTCCGCAAAAAGTTTCTTTCTCGCCCGTTCGGTCTTGGCGTACTGGATAAACTGGATTTCATCGGCAGGAATCCCCATTGCCACCAGCTTGTCCTTGATGTCGCTATAGATGTTCCACTCGTTCGGCTTGTAAGTGGCAAGGTCGCTGAAGACGAACTGTGTACCACGATTGGCATTTGAACTTACATAATAATCATAAATAGTTCTTGCGCAAATCGAAGCCTTGTTGTTCGGGTCATCAGTAAACTTATCGCCCAACAGACGCATATCAAGAGACATCTTACGGGCCACGTTGGTAGCAACAAGCATTTTTGCCTTGTCGAGATTGTCCGGCTGCGGAATATCCAACCCCAAATCTTCCCATTGTCCGCTGTGCGCAAAGGCGACGAGCCGCCCGATCATTTCCTCCTGTTGGATAGTGGGTGCATGGGAAAGGAACGCACGTTTTTGTCCGGCACATCGAGGTTTATCATATCGGCTGTACGATAGTCGGTAATCTCCCGCAGGAACATCGCCAGTTCCGGCACTTTGATGTAAGTGCGGAAACGCTCTTTGCGCTTTATCGTACCCGTTACGTTCAGCTCGTAGTCGGCGGCCTTTTTCGTGAAGATAGCCGCCCAAGCGTCGAAACAGCTTACTTGTTGCCGTTTGAGTTCCCTTGGACGCAGATATTTGAACATCACGTACAGTTCGGTCAGCGCATTGACGACCACCGTACCCGACAGGAACGTAGCCCCCAAGTCCTTTCCCGTGCGGCGTTGAATGTCCCGAATGGCAAACAAAGGTTCATCGCCCTTTGCGAGCCTTGCGCATTGCCGATGCCCGCTACTCTCGTGTGGCGTGTCTGGAACATCAAATTTTTATAGCAGTGGCATTCGTCTACAAAAATGTGGTCTATGCCCATCGAACGGAATCGATGGTATCGTCTTTCCGGAGGTCTATCTTCATCTGCAGTTCGGCGAGCTTGGCTTCAAGGTTCTGTTTCCGGGTTTCCAGTCCTTTCTGCATCCTGCCGCTCCGGTAACGCATAGTGGATTGCTCCAGCACTTCGAGGCTGCGCTCCACATCGGCCAGTTCTTCCGAGAATATGTCGTACATGGTTTCTTCGGATTGCGGAATCTTGCTAAACTGGTCGTGTGTCAGGATAATGCAATCCCAGTTGTTGTTCTTGATTTTTGAAAACACTTCCTTGCGGTTGGCGGGGGTGAAATCTTCCTTGCCCGGATAGAGCACCTTGGCCGTGGGGTATGCCTTTCGGAATGTATCGGCAATCTCGTGTACATTGGCTTTCAGCCCGATAATGAGGGGTTTCTGCACCAGTCCGAGACGTTTCATTTCGTATGCGGCCACGCACATAATCATCGTCTTGCCCGTGCCGACCTCGTGCCAGCAGATACCGCCGCCGTTCTGCTTAATCATCCAGATAGCGTCTTTCTGTGAGGGATAAAGTTCTTTGTACGGGAACAGCTCGAAAGAGAGGCCGGGGAACGTCTGCGCCGAGCCGTCGTAGTGCGGACGCACGTAACAATTGAAGCGCTCGTTGTATGTCCTTACCAGTTCGTCCCGGACTTCCAAAGGCTCATCGTCAAGCCACCGGTTGAAACGGTCTCTAATTTCCTGTATCTTGGCGGCGGCCTCCTGCATGGCTTCCTCGTCCGGCACACGTATTTTGCTGCCGTTCCGGTATTCCTCTTTCGTTATCTCAGGTACGGTATCGTGCAGGGCGTGTACAAACAAGTCCTCGCCGTTGTAATTGCGCACGGAATAGGTATTGTATGCCACGGGCGAATATCCCTGCAGCCGAATCAAGTAGGTATCGTTCACGTCGAAATACATCACGTCCGCACCCACTCCGAATAGGTCGGAGGCGAAATCGGCGTACAGCTTCGTATCTATCCACCGCTCGCCCATGTTGATGTCGAGTTCTTCATAGGGTATCGGTTCGGGTATGGTGTTCTCCAGTGCCTTTGCGGACGCTTCGGCCCATTCTTTCTCCTTGCCTGCGAGATTCGGGAGAAAGGAAAGCGTCTCTTCCTGCTTGGCGATGATGTTTCCGGAGAGGAACTTTCCTTTGTGCTCCCATTCCCCATTGGCCGGATTGTAGAAAATTTCCCCTTGCAGGGCTTCGATGATTTCTTCTTCCTCCTTGTTCGTGGCTTGTGCCATGTAGCCCATATCGACCTTGCCGTAAAAGTTCAGGCTGCTTGCCAAGGCTTCCACGGGGGACAGCGTTACGGCGGTGTCTATCTTCTTGAAAGCTACAGGTTCACGCATAACGTCGGCTTTGAAGATGTCCCTGCCGACCTGCATTTCTATCGTGAACACCTCCGTACCGAGGCTGTCGAGCAAGATAAACTCCTTGTTGTCGTTGTCGTGGAAAAATCCCCATTTGGCAATAAAAGCGTCGTATAGGGTGTTGAGTTGTTTACGCAGTTCCGAGCACTCCTTTTGTTCTTCCCGTTCCCTGCCGGACAGCTCGAAATACACCTTGCGTATGGGGAAATAGTCGGCGGCCCTGTCCGTATTTACCTTGCCCTCGTCCACGGGTACGAAATCAACGGCTGTCTCCGTGTAACGGCTCGACTTACGAAACCGAAGCGTACCTACCTGCCCCTCGAAAACGACCATTGCGCCGTTCTTCATCCATGTTTCCATGTCCTCCGTGTAGGCACGTATGCCTTTGACCGTCTGCGGCTCGCCGAAAAGAGACATCTGCACGGGGGTGTTGTCCTGGCCGTGATTGGCAAAAAGAGCCTTGCGAAAATAGCGGTCGAAATCGTATTTGAGCAGTGCGGAAAGGTATTGGGACATGGCGTTTCCATCGCCTAACCACTGGTATTTGCGGACGTACTTACCGAACTGGTTCAGCGCAATGCGACTGTCCGTGGCAAGGGCGGTCTTGGGGAGGGTAAAGATTTTGTTCGCATAGTCGGTCATCGTTCCTGCCGTGTCGACCTTTTCCTTGGAGACCTGCAAAAACATCTTCTCCCGTAACGAGAGCGTCGCCTTGCGGCTGTGCTTTTGGAATATCAAAAGGTCGCTCCCTACCTCTATGCCGCTCGTCTGCATGAAAAGGGTATCGGGTAGCCGTAAGGCCGTTATGAGGTCGGCATGATTGACGAGGTACTCGCGCACGAACTTGTTGCCCGGCGTGTCGGCAATTCCTCTCGGCGCAACGAACGCCAGCAGTCCGCCCTCGTTCAACAGTTCCATTGCCTTGACAAAAAAGTAGTTGTGTATGGTCTTGGCTGACTGTTCGTACATGCCGCCTTTCTTCCACATTTCCGCATCGAACACCCGGAAATTGCCGAACGGGATATTCGAGGCGATAACATCGAAGCTCTCATGCTCCAGATGCTGGTCGGCTATCGTCTCGAAGCCTGCCGTTACCGTGGTCGCCTCGTCATACAGAAGCGACAGGATAAGCCCCGTAAGACAATCTTTTTCAAAAGCGTAGCTGCGAGTGCCGGGCATGGAGACGGGCAGAAAGCCGCCAATTCCCGCACTGGGTTCAAGAAAGGTACTCATTTGCAGGCAGTTATCCTTGAATGTAGCGTGTATCTGCCGGGTTACTGCGTCCACGAGGAATTTCGGTGTGTAAAAAGCAGTCAGGACGGAGGATTTTATACTGTTGATGACGGCTTGCCGCATGGCGTCGTCATAATAGGGATATGCGCCTATCAAGTCCTGCAGCTTGCGGATAGGCTCGGCCACATCATCGCTGACGGTATGCTCCGTTCCTATATTCAATACATCTTTAATCCCCCCGAAACCGGAATATCGGGATAATACCTCTTTCTCTTCGTCAGTGGCTTGTCGGTCGTCGATACGGACTTTCATTGCCGTTGCAATGGCTTCCACGTTTGCCACCAGTGATTTTAATTTGCTGTAACTCATAATTTAACCTTGTTTGTTTCCCTTTATTCGGCCTGTTTGCGGCCTCCGGGATTATTTTTCTGCCTCTTGAAGGTGGCAGGGACAATCGGACAAGGCTGAAGCGAAAAAATACGCTCGACAACGGAGAGGAAGATTTTTGCGCCTCACTCGCGGCGCAGCCGGCATTGGCAAGATTGGAACGGCCCGTTACCTTCGCGGAAAAATAATACCCCGCAGGTCGCTGCAAGGCTGGGCACGGAAACCGACAGCTAAAAGAGGGAGGAAAATGCGTACAAGGGAGAAAGGACGGAACGGGTATAGAAAAGGGAGAAAGCGTCGTACAACGGGGAATGCTGCCGACAGACCGGAAATCCGGAGAAGATGGGATAAGACAAGGGAATCCTGTGCATAATCAAAAGAAAAACTTACCCCTGTAACCGATTATAATGAATAACCTATGACTGAAAAGAATACTCCCATCTTATCTCCCGAATATCTCGATTTCAGAAACGAGATAACCTCCCGCATCCGGTCGCCCCAATACGAGGCATTGAAGGCCGTAAACAAAGAGATGATCGCCCTGTATTGGGAAATCGGCAGGCGGATTACCGAACAACAAGCGGCCTTGGGCTGGGGAAAATCCGTCATGGAGAACCTTTCGCGGTACATACAAAAGGAGTTTCTGGGTATAAAGGGATTCGGTGTTTCCAACATGTGGGACATGGCCCGTTTTTATACCGAATACCGGTCGAATGAAATTCTCCAACCGTTAGTTGGAGAAATTAGCTGGTCGAAGCACATCGTCATTCTGACCAAGTGCAAAGAGATGCAACAACGGCAATTCTACATCTTGTCAACCAAGAAATACGGCTGGACGAAAGATGTACTTATCAACAAGATAGAAGCAAAGACCTACGAAAATTATCTGCTCGGTCAGAGCAACTTCGACATGACCTTGCCGGAGAAGATAAAGAACCAGGCCATACTTGCCCTGAAAGACGAATATACATTCGACCTTGTGGGCCTTTCGAAAGAACATTCCGAATACGAACTGGAACAAGCGATTATAAAGAATATCCGCGCGTTCCTCATGGAGTAGCGAGATATTCAGTTTTTTCTAACTGAAAGTGAGTACAGAAATGTTATCATAGCATGGCAGAGACTATTTGTCAATCCACTCTTTTAGCCGTTGAGCCTTCTCTTTACTAACGGTTATTTTTGTGTTCGGATACCCTTTTAAGCGGACAATAAGTTTCCCTCCGAAATAATTAGAAAGAAACAATACGTATTCTATGTTAATTATGTATTGGCGGTTGGCACGGAAGAGGCAATCAGGATTGAGTTGCTGTTCGAGTTCGTCCATTGACATATTGACAACTTCTGAAGTTCCATTATTAAGACGAAGGTATACCGTCTTGTTTTCGGTTTCGATATGGTTGATGTCCGAAACACGTACGGTCTTATACCCGTCACGATAGGGCAACAGGAAACGTTCCCGATAGCGGAACTGGTTCTTCTGCAACGAATCGAAAAGCTGCCGGAGATTTTCGTCAGCATAATTCTTGCCAGCTTTGGTAGCTTTATCTATGGCAGCTTCAAGTTCATCGGCATCCAAAGGCTTCAGAAGATAGTCAAAGCTATTGAACTTGAAAGCCTGTACCGCATATTCATCGTATGCGGTGGTGAATATGATTGGAACGGTTGCCGGAGCATATTTAAGCGCTTCAAAACTCAGGCCGTCAGTAAGGCGGATATCCGCAAGGATGAGGTCTGTTGTTTTGCCTGATTGGAAAAATCGACCGCCTCTTTGATATTTGTAAGTGGTCCTTCAATTATAAACGTCGTATCAATGTCGTTCAGCAATCTAATGAGACGCATGGCATTGCGCTGTTCGTCTTCAAGAATCAGTATCTTCATAGGGACTGTTTTTTATGATGGGCAAACTCACCGAATAGAAGTTCTCGGCATTTTCTATCTTGACTTTTTTATCGCAGAGCAACGAATAACGCTCTATTATGTTTTTATGACCCAAGCCGGTCGATTCCATTTTTGAGAGCAAGGAAGATTTAAGGTTGCGCACTGTGATATAGTCGTCAGACAACGTGATGTCAATAAACAACGGATTTTCCATCGAAAAACCGTTATGCTTTATTGCATTCTCCACAAGAAGTTGCAACACGGCCGGGGGAAAGGTATCCTTTGCATTCTTTCAGTTCGAGGCTGATGTTCGTGACGACCCCTCCGACGTGGCGCACCTGCATCAGATACAAGTATGATTCAAGGAACTTTATCTCATCTCTGACGGGAATCAGATTCCGGTCCAGATTGGTGATGATGTACCGGTACACTTTCGACAGGTTACTCAGGAACTTGCCGGCAAGTTTGGTATCTTCCTCTATCAATTCCAGCAGGTTGTTGAAGTTGTTGAACATGAAGTGCGGATTAATTTGCAGCTTCAGCGAGTTGAGTTGCGACTGTAAGGCAATCTCCTTCTCCTTCATCAGTGCCATTTCAAGAGCCTGCTTCTCATCGCGCGCCCTGATGTATGACTGGAGGAAGAATGTGTTGGCATAAACGCTTGATATGAAAGTGGCTATCATGGCAAAAGTGTAAGCCCCCTTCATGTTGATCAGTTCGTCAAGAAGCCCGTTGCCGGTTTCATCCCACAAAAGATTGAACAGAGATGTCATGCCGAACGCAACGAGGTTATTCAGCGTCAAAAGACAGGAAGCATAGACAATCACCCACACATAAGATGTTCTGAACGGCAAAATCTTAAAAACAAGGTAAGAGAACCCCAAGGATATGTAGGTAAAGAGCATACACAACAAAAAATCGACGACATAATCGACTGTCGCCATTCCCGGTAATTGGTTGGCGGTTTCGTCATCAAGAATTAACCATATAATAAGGTAGAGGATATAGGAAACGAGCGATAGCAGGAAGCCGTTCCGCCAGTTCATTATTTTTACATTTTCTTTGATCATATTTGGTTGCAAAGTTACTTCATGTTGCAAAGGTACGACTTTGCTTTTTCATTTGATAGGTCGAAACCGGATGAAACAGACAAAACAGCAGTTGAAACAGATAAAAGGAGTGTCGAGACAGATGGTTCTATCATTTATACTGTATTCGATGCTTGCATAATGAACGTAGATTGCCAAAAACAGGGTATGATTTTTGGTAATCTGTAGGAAGGTGACGCATCAAGAAGCATGGCTTAACTGCCCAAAGATGTGCATCTTTGAAAAGAGCATTTACAATGACATTTCAGAAGCCATTTTAGCTGTTTTATAAATGTTTTTTCCGTTTCGACTGCATGCCGGTTGTCGGCAAATTGGGTATGGAATATCTTTGCAGCCAAAATTGGCGACTTATGATTATTGAAACAGAACACCTTATCATCAGAGATTTTCAGGAGAAGGATGCCGTTGGTTTGCTGGAATACCTCTCCCATCCGCGTGTCAACTGCTTCGTGAGCGAACGCTTGTGCTCTGAAGAGTCTGCACTGGCTTATATATCCAATACTCCAAAGGAGTTGCTGCGCTATGCCGTGTGCCTGAAGGAAGACGATTTCATAATCGGTGATGTTTTTGCATTGCGTGAAGAAGCCGACACATTCAACGTGGGCTGGCATTTCAACCAACGCTTCGAGGGCAAGGGATTGGCGCATGAAGCGGCAACGGAATTTCTGGATTACCTTTTCCGTGAAGCAGGCGCACGTCGCATCTACGGCTTTGTGGAGGATGACAACCTGCGGTCGAAAAGATTGTGCGAACGTCTCGGAATGAGATATGAAGGATGCATGAAGGAATTCATATCGTTTGTGTGCCATCCCGATGGAACACCACGGTATGAGGACACCTGCATTTATGCGGTATTGAATAAGGAATGGAAAAACAATAAGAACAGATGATGAATAGAAGAACATGGATAGCCGGCATCACGGTAACAAGCCTGCTGGCTGCATTATTGACAGCCTGCAAACAAGAACAGAGGGAACAGGAAATGAGACAGACATTGCCCGTCATGGTGGTTTCTTCCCGGGCAGTTGAATTTCAAGAAAGTTATTCCGCCTCCATCCGTGGGCGGCAGGATGTGGACATAGTACCCCAAGTGTCGGGCCGTATCACCCGCCTGTGTGTGAAAGAAGGGGAGCAGGTTAAGACGGGACAAGTGCTTGCCGTCATCGACCAAGTGCCCTATCAGGCAGCCTTGCGCACCGCACAGGCAAACGTCAGCGCAGCACAGGCAAAAGTGGAAACGGCACGGATCGAGCTGCAAGGCAAGCAAGCCTTGTTTGATGAGAAAGTCATATCCGATTACGAACTCTCTCTTGCCCGCAACGGGCTGGCGGTAGCACTTGCCGAACTCGAACAGGCAAAGGCTCAGGAAACGGATGCCCGCAACAATCTCTCCTATACCGAGATAAAAAGTCCCAGCAACGGAGTGGTAGGCACGCTTCCTTTCCGCATCGGCGCACTTGTCAGTCCCGGCATGACGCAGCCCTTCACGGTAGTTTCCGACAATGCGGAAATGTACGCCTATTTCTCCGTCTCCGAAAACAAGCTGCGTCAGTTCAGGACACAATACGGTTCCATAGACAAGATGATTTCCCAAATGCCGGAAGTCGGCCTGCAACTGAATGACGGCACGTTCTACGGACGGAAGGGACGCATAGAGACTGTCAGTGGCGTGGTCAATGCCACCACCGGGGCGGTGCAAATCAAAGCCCGCTTCCCCAACCCCGACCGTGAGCTGCTGAGCGGCACCATCGGCAATATCGTCCTGCAAGGAGTGGATGCGGATGCCATCCTGCTGCCCAAGACCGCCACCGTGGAATTGCAGGACAAGATTATCGCCTACCGCCTCAGAAACGGAAAGGCCGAAGCAGCCTACCTGACCGTGGACCGTCTGAACGATGGTAACCACTTCGTGGTGAAGCAAGGTGTGTCCGTGGGCGACACCATCATCACCGAAGGGGTAGGACTTGTAAAGGAAGGAATGATTGTTACACCTAAAAACGTAACCCCATGAATCTACGATTTTTCATAGACCGCCCGGTATTCTCGGGCGTTATTTCCGTGGTGATTGTCTTGATGGGACTCATCGCCATCAAAGTGCTCCCGGTGGAGCAATATCCCGACATTGCACCGCCTACTGTCAACGTGTTCTGTACCTATCCCGGTGCGAATGCCGAAACCGTGCAGAAAGCGGTAATCGTCCCGCTTGAGGAAGCCATTAACGGAGTGGAGGACATGATCTACATGACCTCTACCGCATCCAACACGGGCGATGCTTCCATCAACATCTATTTCAAGCAGGGTGCCAACGCGGACATGGCGGCGGTGAACGTGCAGAACCGTGTGAATGGCGCGTTAAGCCAGCTTCCGGCGGAAGCCACCAAAAGCGGCGTCACGACAGAGAAACAGCAGAATGCCGAGCTGATGACTTTCGCGCTTTACTCACCCGACGACCGTTTCGACCAGACTTTCCTGAACAATTACATGAAAATCAATGTCGAGCCACGGGTGAAACGTATAGGCGGTGTCGGAAAGGCACAGCTGTTCGGCTCGAACTACAGTATGCGTTTGTGGCTCAAACCGGACAAGATGGCGGGGTACGGGCTTATCCCGGATGATATTTCGGCGGTATTGGCACGGCAGAACATTGAGGCCGCCACCGGTTCTTTCGGACAGAACTCCGACGGGGCAAACGAGTACACGATGAAATACCGGGGCAGGCTCTCGACTGCGGAAGAGTTCGGCGAACTGGTGGTCAAGTCCCTGCCCGGCGGCGATGTATTGCGATTGAAAGAGGTCGCGGATATAGAGCTGGGCGATGAGTATTACAATTATTCATCCGAAGTGAACGGACATCCGGCAGCCATGATGATGATAAACCAGAAATCCGGTTCGAACGCATCAAGCACCATCAATGAGATACACGAGGTACTCGATGACCTCAGCCGCGATTTGCCCGAAGGGGCAGAGTTTGTGGTGCTTACCGACACCAACAAGTTCCTGAATGCCTCCATCCATTCTGTCATCAGGACGCTTATCGAGGCGATACTTTTAGTCATCGTGGTGGTGTATGTGTTCTTACAGGACATCAAGTCCACGCTGATTCCCACGATTTCTATCTTCGTGTCCATCATCGGAACGTTTGCCGTAATGTCACTGATAGGCTTTTCCATCAACCTGCTTACGCTTTTCGCCCTTGTGCTTGCCATAGGCACGGTGGTGGACGATGCCATCGTGGTGGTGGAAGCCGTGCAGGCGAAGTTCGACGAGGGGTATCAGTCTCCGGTGCTTGCCGCCGATGATGCCATGAAGGGCGTGTCGTCGGCCATTCTGACCTCCACCCTTATTTTCATGGCGGTGTTCTTCCCTGTGGGCATGATGGGCGGTACTTCAGGGGCGTTCTATACGCAGTTCGGTATCACGATGGCGGTTGCCGTGGGCATTTCGGCCATCAATGCCTTCACCCTTTCTCCGGCATTGTGCGCCCTGCTGCTGAAGCCTTACATTGACGAGCACGGGAACACGAAGAACAACTTCGCGGCACGCTTCCGCAAGGCATTCAATGCGGTTTTTTGACCGTTTGAGCCGTCGTTATGTGCGCGGTGTGCTATATGTCATTCATCGCAGGTGGCTGCTGTGGGGCACTATCGCGGTATCGTTCGGGCTGTTGGTGCTTTTTGTCAATACGACCAAGACCGGACTTATTCCTGAAGAAGATACAGGCACGGTCATGGTCAGCATGAACACGAAACCCGGTACATCCATGGCGCAGACCGGCAAA
>ENA-OQJP01000214-OQJP01000214.1-human-gut-metagenome-genome-assembly--contig:-NODE-214-length-20984-cov-6.667210_pt1 | contig 20984 bp, 13 predicted proteins | sample MGYA00242611_ERZ504778 | MGnify/ENA primary metagenome ERZ504778 (study PRJEB26092, sample SAMD00036349) | human gut metagenome | host: Homo sapiens | study: EMG produced TPA metagenomics assembly of...
TAGGGGGCAGCCAGTGGTAATAGAGTGGTTGTCAGATTACTCAAAGCCCTCTTTAGAGGGCAACCACTAGAGAAAGACCCTTATAGGGTCAGAGCAAACCACCCGTTCTACGGGTGGTTATGATTTTGCACTTTGTTAAATAGCATATATAATTTTAAGTTATTACTATGTTATTGATATGACATAAATATAAACGATAAATGCATCAAAAATAAATGTGAATAAAAAGAGAAATACAGAATTTATAAGGTTCTTTAGAAAGTAGGAATTAATAAAATTTAAAATTAATTTTAAGAAAAAGTTTGATTAATTTTGATAAATATGTCATTATAATATTATAAATGATTAATGTGGATATAATATATAACATTTAATCATCTTTTTTGGGGAATTAAAACTGAATATAGAAACACGATAAGTATTGGATAATTTTTTACTTACACTACATGGGGACGATTAGGTTAGTGTTAATTGAAAGGGGTACATCTTATGAGTAAAAAATCCAGAGCGCTGTTAGTGGCGTCATTGCTTACGAGCTCGGTGCTATACCCGAGTTTAGGTGTGTTGGCGGCGGATCTCACAGAAGATCAACAGGCCGTATATGATGCGGTGATTCAGCAGTTACAATTGGGAGAAGGTCCGGGCGTTACTATAGGGGAAAATTCGGCTACAAAAATGGACACGTCTGTAGCCATTGGTACAAATGCTAATGCCAACGCGAATTCATCGAATACTGCTGTCGGTTGGAATGCTACAGCTACGGGTATTGGGCATAGTGCGGCCTATGGGACTAACTCAAAAGCACTGGGCGAAGGATCTCTTGCCGTTGGTCCGGGCGCAGAGGCATATGGAAAGTCCGGTATTGCGATTGGTAATACTGCGATAAGTAATACGGAAACCTTGGCTGAATCATCCATTGCTATCGGTGATAGAGCGGAAGCAAAAAGCAGTGGATCTATTGGCATGGGCATTAAGAGTATTGCATCAGGAAAACGCAGCATGGCCATGGGGATTCAAACACAGGCTACCGGTAATTATTCAATGGCCATAGGTGGTTATTCAAATGCGAGTGGTGCAGATTCAATTGCATTAGGTCATAATGCTGTTGCTGCCACTAGCTCTTCCGTAGCAATTGGGGCTAAGAGTGTGGCAGATAGGGGCTATGATACCTACGGCTATACAGTAGATCATGCGGCGTTTACAAGTGATGCCGAATTACTTACTTATCTTGGAAAAATAGACGAGTATAATGCAACTGTAGATATTATTGCAGCGAATAAAAAAGATTATGACGAAAAATATGCGGCATGGAGAGCTGATAGAGGTAATGAAGAATTAAGAGTGGTGGCCGAAGAAGCTGAAGCAAAATGGGTTGCCAGCCAACAAGCTCTATTAAAACTTACGGCTGCGTATAAATCGTATTTTGGTGCTGCCTCGGTAGGTACAGATTTTGCGACACGTCAAATTACCGGTGTAGCAGCTGGTAGTGAAGATACTGACGCCGTTAACGTGGCTCAGTTGAAAGCTCTTAATACTAAAGTTGACGCGAATAAGATAGAGTATGTTTCAATTAACTCTTCTGTAGAAGAAAATAAAGGAAATGATGGAGCAACCGCAACGGATACGGTTGCTATTGGACCGAAAGCAAGTGCTACTTATGAAGGTGCAGTTGCTATTGGGCGTAACGTTACTGCAAATGGTGGGGTAGCTATTGGCCAAAATTCATCGTCAACTTCAGAACATAGCGTAGCTATTGGTTTAGGCTCGGTTGCAGGAGATTCTTTGCAGGCTGATGTAGCTATTGGTAATGTGGCTAAGGCAGCCGGATATAGTGTAGCCATCGGTAATGGTGCGAGTGCTTTTATGGATTCGGATCCTGAGCATGGTGGTAGTGGTTTGGCTGTTGCCATTGGTAGTGGTGCTGTTGTGTCGGGGCAAGGTGGTGTAGCCGTCGGTCAAGGCTCAAAAGCGGTATTCCAATCTAATGCTATGGGCTCTTTGGCTAAAGCAACTGCTCGCGGTGCAGTTGCTATCGGTGACACAACGGAAGCTACAGGTGTAGGAGCAGTATCAATTGGTAATAGAGCTGAAGCTGATAATGTAATGGGCATCGCTATAGGTACCTATACTAAAGGTTTGGGATACGGGACCATTGGTATTGGTGGAAATGCAGAAGCTACTGGCAATTGGAGTATGGCAATGGGGCAAAGTTCTGTAGCCAGTGCCAAGTTAAGTACTGCTTTAGGCCATTATAGTAACGTTACTTCAGAGAAATCTGTAGCAGTGGGACCTTATGCTAGTGCTCAAAATGGCAGTTTTGCTACAGCATTAGGGTACTCGGCTAGTACTAGCGCTGGAAGTGCAGTGGCTTTAGGTAGTTATTCTGCTGCATCCGGTGGTGCCTCTATGGCATTAGGGTATGATTCAGCAGCTAATGTGAATACCGGTGTAGCATTAGGTGCGTTCTCTGTAGCCGATAGAGGAAGTAAGGTACATGGCTATAATGTAGATAGCGTAGGCTTTGGAGCAGATGAAGATATTGCTGCTTATATTGGAAAAGCAGAAGCGTATCAGACAGCAACAGAAGATTTTAACGCTAAATTAGCTGTTTATAACGAGAAAAAAGCTGCTTTAGCTGATGATCCTGATAATGAACAATTAAAAACAGAATATGAAGAAGCAAGTAAGGCTGCTGAAGCTAGCTTTGATGCTCGTAATGCGATTGTATCTGCGTACCGCTCCGGTTTAGGTGCTATTTCCGTAGGTACTGCGGGTGATACTCGTCAAATTACCAATGTAGCTGCAGGTAGTGAAGATACTGATGCAGTTAACGTGGCACAGCTGAAAGGGCTGAAGACTTTAGTAGATACTAAAACTGAAAGTCTTGAAGATAATAGTAAAGGTTATTTCCATGCAAATATAAAAGAAGCTACAGATCCTACATGGAATAACTATGGATTGATGAGTGAAACCGGTGGTGCAGGTGGACTTTACTCAGTGGCAGCTGGTATAGAAGCTCAAGTTAATAAAGACGCGGAAAAGGCTGTCGCTATAGGGTATCGGACAAAGACAAAACAAACAGGTGGAATAGCAGTCGGTTATGATACTGTTAGTGACGGCAAACATGCTGTAGCGATTGGTCAAGATGCTGTGGCAAAAGGCGTTGATGCGACGGCTTTAGGGTTTAATGCACAGGCATTAAATGCACAGTCATTGGCGTTGGGGAATCAGGCGAAAGCGACTGGGGCATGGAGTATTGCCATTGCTCAAGATACAGAAGCGTCAGGTCATTTGTCTTTAGCTGCTTCATATGGTGCTAAGACAGCAGGGCTTCAGTCAGTGGGTATTGGTGTTTTAGCAGCAACATCCTCGGCTGCAGAAAACTCGGTAGCTATCGGCACAATGGCGCAGGCGTTGGGCGAAAATACAACGGCTATTGGTCCTACGGCAAAAGTGCAAGGGAGTCGTTCGGTTGGTTTAGGTCAAGGTGCAACTACAGAAAGCACCGCTTATAATGGCACTGCAATCGGTAGAAATGCATATATTGGCTCGATACGTGATTCTGGTGGGGGAATCGGTATACCTTCAGATGGAATTAGTGAAGGAGATGACACGACACCTGAAGTAGGTAAAGAGCATATGAACTCTACTGCATTAGGTTTTGCAGCCAAAGCTTTTGGCTTCCAAACATTATCCGTAGGTGCCGGTGCTGAAACTTATGATACCAATACCATAGCAATAGGGGTAAATGCCGTAGCAAAAGATCATTACGCGACAGCTTTAGGGAAACAAGCGCGTGCGACTGGTAAAAATTCGACTGCTATCGGCCACTGGGCAACTAGTGTCGGTGAAGATTCTGTGTCTATCGGTACTCTTTCTACAATTCAAGGTTTAGATGGAAAGACGGCAATCAATAAATCTGCTACATTAGGTAGTTACTCTCGTGCAGCTATTGATAATTCTGTAGCATTAGGTTATGAATCTTTAGCTTATGTAGGTGATAATGTTGCCACTAAAGCTTATTTAACTGATGAAGCTTTTACAAAAGAAAATGGCGTCGTATCTGTCGGTAATGCTGAATATACTATCGGTGAAACCACGGTTGAAGCCAATCGTCGTCGTATTACTAACGTAGCAGGTGGTGCTGCTGATTATGATGCGGTTAACGTGGCTCAATTACAAGCTGTAGAGGCTGAAGGCCTTAACTTTAAAGGCGATGGTGATACTATTGTTCATCGCAATCTAGGCACTGAATTAATTATTTCCGGTGGTAATACAGATACTACAACATTAACAGATAATAATATCGGTGTTGTAGCAGACAAAGACAGTGGTTCTTTAAGTGTTAAATTATCTAAGAACCTTAACTTGGCTGATGGTAGTGTAACCTTTGCAGAAACCGCAAAAGATGCAGACGGTAACCCTCTAGTTAAAGGTGAAGATGGTAAATGGTACACGGATTTAACAGATGCGGTTTATAATGCAGATTCGCAGACTTATACCAAGGATGGTGCAGATTTAACGGCTGTCGAAAGTCCGATTGTAGGAGCGGTGAAGTTGAGTTCAACTGGCCTAGACAATGGTAATCAACGAATTACTAACGTGGCAGCTGGTGTTGATGGTACCGATGCTGTAAATATGTCTCAGTTAACTGCTCTTACTAATAAAGTCGATGCCAATAAGATTGAATACGTATCTATTAAATCTGCCGAAACTGAGAATAAACTTAATGATGGGGCTACGGGAGATAACTCGATTGCTATTGGTCCTAAAACAAAAGTAACGTCTGCAAGTGCTGTTGCTATTGGTTCCCAATCTGAAATTAGTAATTCTAATTTTAGCAGTGCGTATGGTGCCACTTCTAAGGTAACCGGTTCGGAACAAGGTACTGCAATTGGTTACGGGGCTATAGTAGATAATTCGTTATTTGGAACTGCACTCGGTACAAGGGCTAATGTTACTAATTCACTCCAGGGGACTGCTGTAGGGCAATCGGCTATTGTTAGTGGTTCAAATTATGGAACTTCCTTGGGCACATTCTCGAAAGTAATAAACTCTGATTCCGGTATTGCTATTGGTTCTATGGCAAATGTTAATAACGCAAATTATGGCATGGCCATAGGTATTAATAGTTCTGTTACTATTCAAGGCGGTACAGCCTTAGGCTATGGAACGTCTGTAACAGAAAAATCGGGGGTTGCCTTGGGGTTAGGTGCAGTGGCTAATCGAAGTGCTGAAGTATATGGCTATTCACCTGATGGTGTGACCTTTACGGATGATGCATCAGTAGCAGCTTATCTAGGTAAAACTGCTGAATTCGAACAGGCAAATCAAGATTATGTTGAAAAAGTTCAAATTTTCCAGGAAAAATTAGTGGCATATCAGCAAAATCCGAGAGATCCAAATGCAATACAAGCTTACGTAGATGCTGCAAACGCTATGACTGAAAGTTTTGAAAAACGAACTGGTATTATTGCAGCCTATAAACCTAGTTATGGTGCCGTTTCAGTAGGTGGTTCGGGTGCAACTCGTCAAATTATTAATGTTGCGGCTGGTACGAAAGCTACTGATGCGGTTAACTTGGCACAGCTTAAAACTGTAGAAACCATTGCTAAAGCTCATACCGAACTTACTCTTGACGGTAAATCCGCAACAGCCGGTGCTGATGGTAAGTTAGGCGATTACATTGGTGAAAACAATCTCACCATGGCTGTTAAAGACGTTAACGGACAGAAAGTTTATGACCTCAAATTGAAGAATGAAGTTGTCATAGGTCAACCTGGTAAGGATGGCAAAGACGGTACACCTGGTAGCATTGGTTTAGTTGGTCCTCAAGGTCCGGCCGGCGAAGATGGACAACCTGGTAAGAATGCTTACGGCGAAATTTCCGTTAAGAACGGCGTCGATGGTGTTGATGGCACTAACGGTAAAGACGGTATGACTCGTATCGTTTATGTTGATGAAAACGATAAAGAGCACACAGTAGCTACTTTGGAAGACGGCTTGAAGTTTGCCGGCGATACAGAAAATGTAACTATCGCTAAGAAACTCAATGAAACATTAACAGTAACAGGCGGCATTAGCGATGCAAGTCTACTCACGGACAATAACATTGGTGTCGTTGCTCAAGACAAAGGTGGTTTAACTGTTAAATTAGCGAAAAATCTTGACCTAGCTGACGGTAGTGTACGTATAGGTGGCACAACCGGTGAAGACGGTGCTGTTACCGGTGGCATTTACATCGCTAACCAGAAAGCTGTACCAACGACTAAGGACGGTAAAACTGAAGATGGCTTGTTTATTACCGGTTTAGGTAATACTAAGTGGGATCCTGCGACTAACGGCATCGTAAGTAGCTGAGCTGCTACCGAAGATCAGTTAGAAAAAGCTATTGCTAAAGTATCCTCAGACGTTGGCGGCGCTCACACGGAACTTACTCTCGATGGTAAATCGGCAACAGCCGGTGCTGACGGCAAGTTAGGGGATTACATTGGCGATAACAACCTCACTATGGCTGTTAAAGATGTTAACGGTCAGAAGGTTTACGATCTCAAACTTAGTAACGAAGTCGTTATCGGCACACCTGGCAAGGATGGCAAAGACGGTACTCCTGGTAGCATCGGTTTAGTTGGTCCTCAAGGTCCTGCCGGTGAAGATGGTCAACCGGGTAAGAATGCTTACGGCGAAATCTCCGTGAAGAATGGTGCTGATGGTGTTGATGGCACGAATGGCAAGGACGGTATGACTCGTATCGTTTACGTAGATGAAAACGATAAAGAACATACGGTAGCTACTCTGGAAGACGGCTTGAAATTTGCCGGTGATACAAAAGATGTAACCATCGCTAAGAAACTCAATGAAACTTTAGAAGTTAAAGGTGGCATCAGCGATGCAGGCTTGTTAACAGATAACAACATCGGTGTTGTGGCCAAATCTGATGGTGGTTTAACCGTTAAATTGGCTAAGAACATAGACTTGGCTGACGGTAGTGTACGTATTGGTGGTACAACCGGTGAAGATGGCGTTGTTACCGGTGGTATTTACATCGCTAAGCAGCAAGGCATAGCAACAACTAAAGATGGTGTAACTGATGATGGTTCCTTTATTACAGGCTTAACCAATACTAAATGGGATCCGGCGACTAACGGCATAGTAAGTGGCCGTGCAGCAACCGAAGATCAGTTGAATGCAGCTATTTCCAACGTGGTGACTTCGGTTGGTGGAGCTCACACCGAACTTACTCTCGATGGTAAATCTGCTGAAGCCGGTGCTGATGGTGAGTTAGGCGATTACATTGGCGATAATAACCTCACTATGGCTGTTAAAGACGTTAACGGTCAGAAGGTTTACGACCTTAAATTGAAGAATCAAGTTGTTATCGGGCAACCTGGCAAGGATGGCAAAGACGGTAAACCTGGCAGCATCGGTTTAGTTGGTCCACAAGGCCCTGCCGGTGAAGATGGCCAACCTGGTAAAAACGCGTATGGCGAAATCTCCGTGAAAAACGGTGCTGATGGTGTTGATGGTACTAACGGCAAGGATGGTATGACTCGTATCGTTTATGTTGATGAAAACAATAAAGAGCATACAGTAGCTACTCTGGAAGATGGTTTGAAATTTGCCGGTGATACAGAAAATGTAACTATCGCTAAGAAACTCAACGAAACCTTAGATATTAAAGGTGGTATTAGCGATGCGAGCTTGTTATCCGATAATAACATCGGTGTGGTAGCCAAAGCTGATGGCGGTTTAACTGTTAAATTAGCGAAGAACGTTAATCTAAATGACGGCAGTGTTCGTATTGGTGGAACGCCTGGTACAGATGGCACAGTTAGCGGTGGTATCTACATCGCTAACCAGAAAGGTGTTCCGACAACTAAGGACGGCAAAACCGAAGATGGTTTATTCATCACAGGTTTAGCCAATACTGCTTGGAATCCGGATGAAAAAGGCATTGTTGAAAACCGTGCCGCTACTGAAAAACAACTGAAAGCAGTCGCCGATTCTTCTGCAAGAGTGGATGCAGCTAACTTGTCAAAGGATAATGTAAATAGTTGGAAGACTAAATTAGGTATTACCGACACACTCCTTGGTGAAGCGGGGGCTTGGAAGTTAACCGTAAATGGTGACGGTGAACGGTCCATTAAGAAAGGCTCTGTGATTAACTTCGTTAACGGCGAAAAGGTTCAGATTACCCAAGATAATAATGACATCAAGGTAGCTCTAGACGCTGAATTCGTAGAGCAAGTTACCAATAATACGAAGAATATCACAAAATTGGACAAGCGTGTAACTAAGGTTGAAGGCGATGTAACCGATGTTAAGCAAGACATTACTAAGATTAACAATGATATCACCAATATCAACCAAGACATTAGCAACATCAACACTAAGATTGAAAACATCGAAGGTAAAGCGGGCGTAGCCAATGTAGTCGGCGATCCGGAAACTGGTGTTAAGGTTGAAAAAGTTGATGCTAATGATGCAACAAAAGGCGTAAAAGTTAGTCTTGAAGAAAAAATTACGGTAGGTGGTATTACAATTGACGGCACAACTCCAAGCGAAGGTGAAACGGCAAATCGTACAATTACAGGCTTAACTAACACAACTTGGGATGCTGAAAAGGCTGTCGATAATCGCGCCGCTACGGAAGGTCAGTTGAAGGACTTTGCTAAGAGTATTGCCGGTACGGCCGGAGCTACTACGATTAATGGTGACGATAATATCAACGCTGTTAAAGTGGAAGGCAAAAACGAATACAACTTATCCTTAAACGATGACTTGAAGGTTGGTAACAGCATTGCCGTTAATAACATGACGTACATTTCCAAAGATGGCATCAATGCTAATGATAAGGAAATTAAGAATGTGAAAGCTGTTGAGCTTACAGCGGATGGCACGAACGCTGCTACAACCGGTCAGGTTTACACGGTTCGACAAGAAATGGCAACTGCAATCGGTGGCGTAGCTACAGCCGTTCAGAACAATGCTCGTCAAATCTCCAAATTGGACTCGAAAGTCAATAAATCCGGTGCCGGTGCCGTCGCCTTGGCAGCCTTACATCCACTGGATTACGATCCTGACAACAAATGGAACTTCACGGCCGGTATGGGTACTTACCACGGTTCTAATGCAGTAGCTTTGGGTGCCTTCTATCGTCCGAATGAAAATACATTGTTCAGTATCGGCGGCTCTATGGGCAATGGGGAAAACATGATGAACGTCGGCGTCAGCATGAAGTTCGGTAACTCCAATCCGTACGCAGGCATGAGCAAAGGCCGTTTGATTGAGTATGTTGAAAAACAGACTAGCGAAATCGACGATTTGAAAGCTCAGAACGAAAGTCAGAACGAACGAATCCAGAAATTGGAAGAATTGGTTCAGTCCTTAATGAGTGCCCGATAGTTCAAAGAAGTCAGTTTTTAAAAACTTGGGAATGTGTAAGTAGCTAAAAGATGTTAAGCGAACAAGTGCTTAAAAGATGTTAAGTGTACAAGTAGTTAAGCTTTTTGCAATAGGCAAAGCAAAGTAGTTGGCAGTACCTTTAATGTAAGGGTGTATATAGCAGTACATATCCGTATTTGATGATGGGGGAGGAGGTGAATCGGGGAAACCAAAGTAAGGGGTTTCTGCAAATGTAGATTTAGTTAACAGTGGCAGTCATTGGCTGCAGGGGACACTGGTTGACTTTAAAATCTGCAGTAATAACTATTCTTCTCAAACAAATGAGGCTGTATCTAAAATGTGGGTAAATCTACATTTTGATACAGCCTCATTTGTTTTTAGTTTTTTTAAAAAAAGTAAAATCACCGGAAGGACGCAACCCATGATTAGACAAGGCACTCTTCATATTAAGGCAGCAAATGCGATTTTCTGCTATCGGTGATTTCAATTTAATTGTATCACACAACTCTAAAATAATTTAGTCGATTAAGGGAATCATGTTTTTCCCTTGTTCCGTTGAGTATTTTAAAGCAATACTATATAATTAATTAGATAGAGAATTTTAACATAAGTTGTGAAGGAGACAATATGCGATTACGTAGAAAACCTTGGATTGACGAGGCTATTCATGAATATGATTCCCACGTGATTTTAGAAAACCACGAGGCGCACAAAGGTAAGTGGCGAGAGATGTTCGAAGACCCGACAAAACCTTTGTACTTTGAACTTGGCACCGGTAAGGGCCGCTTTATTGCAGGCATGGCAGAAACTCATCCGGAAGCCAATTTTGTAGGCTTTGAAGTGCAGCTCGGCGTTTTATATTACGCGGCTCAGAAGATTTTTGAACGCAATTTGCCAAACGCCAAAGTATCTTTATTTGATATTGCCGGCATTGAAGACGTTGTGGCACCGGAGGAAATCGATCGTTTTTACATCAACTTCTGCGATCCATGGCCGAAAGCACGCCATGCGAAGCGTCGTTTAACATATCGTACGTTTTTAGATAGATATGCTCGTTTACTAAAACCACAGGGCGAAATTCATTTCAAAACAGATAATGAAGGACTCTTTTTGTTCTCCTTAGAAGAATTTAAAGAATGCGGCTGGACGTTAAAAAATGTGACTTACGATTTACACAGCACGGATACGCCGAATGTAATGACTGAATACGAAGAAAAATTTAGCAAAAAAGGACAGCCGATTTTCCGCCTGGAAGCAATTAAACCTGAGGAGGCGTAATTATGGCGCAAAAGGTTAAAAAATTACCTTCGTTCAGTTTGAAAACGCTGTTCCGCAATGATGCGCAGGCCATTATGGTTATGGTAGGCATTTGGATTATTATCGGGAGTCTCAATATCTATAGTGCGACCTCGGTGGATTTAGTGCGTCAAGATTCGTTCTTTTCCAGCAATATTGTAAAACATATCATATATTTAACGCTCGGTTTATTTTTAGGGCGAGGCGTGTATAGGCTGGATTATCGAAGGCTGAAAGACGAAAAGTTCTTAAATATAATTTCCTTGGTTCTTATCGTTTTATTGGTAGCCGTTTTTGCGGGTGTACAAGTTAACGGTGCGTATCGCTGGATTTCCCTGCCTTTTGGCGTATCGATTCAGCCGTCGGAATTTGCTAAATTAGGCGGCATTATTTGGACTTGTAAATATATTGAAGACTGGCGCAAGCGCTATCCTCATGTAGAGCTTTTAGAAAAACACGATTTATACGGGCGGCGATTTGCACCGCCGTTTACCTATCGGCCAACCAAAGCACTTTGGGCGCCGATAGCATTTGCCGGTCTTACGCTGGTAGAACCGGATACAGGGACGGCCATGTTAATTTTGGCATTCCCTTTACTGTTGATGATAATCGGTAAAATGAGCCGAACATCTTTGACTCAACTAAAATATCTCGGGTTCATGGGGATAATTGGTTTTATTGTTTTGATTTGGGTTTCTGATTATCGGCGTGACCGTATTTTAGCGTGGTGGGACCCTTGGGGCCATTCGTTAACCAAGAGCTTCCAAAGCGTACAAAGTCTTGTGGCCATCGGATCTGGTGGGATTTTTGGCCAGGGCCTTGGTGAGGGGACGGCTAAGTACTTCTACTTACCGGAAGCTCATACTGACTTTGCCTTTGCCGTTTGGGCTCAAGAAACAGGCATATTGGGGGCGCTGTTTTTAGCGATTGTCATATTCCTGTTTGTTGTTTACGGTTTGCGTGTGGCGGCTGACGCCCGTGATTTATTCGGAAAACTACTAGCTATCGGCATTACTTGCCTCATTGGGGGGCAGGCCTTTTTCAATATGCTGATGGTTTGTGGCGTTTTGCCGGTTACCGGTGTACCATTGCCATTTGTTTCTTATGGTGGTTCCTCGTTATTGATGAACATTTTTGCGGTGTCTATTTTGCTTAGCATTTCACGCAGCAATGAGCTCGCTAATCGCCAGATTGGGGCACAAGGTGTGGCACCGTCCCTTCGCGAAGAGACGCGTAGTCGTTTCAGACCATCCGCTGGTGGCGTTAAGTAAGGACGCGTAAGATAGCAGAATGAATTCATCGTATACAAGACACTTGATGAATTGAACTTTTATTGATATTAATATCAAACAGGCTGTTTTTAGACTGCGTTTTTAAAACGCAAGTTTATATATTTTATAGTATTAAGGGTTTAAAAGGATTTCAGAAAGGATTTAGAGGAATGAAAGACTTTATTGACGTATCTGAACGGCCGTCAAACGCGGCCATGTTGCCGTTGAGTTTCCAGCATTTATTCGCTATGTTCGGGGCTACCGTATTGGTACCGTACTTGTTAAAAGCGGATCCGGCAACGGCGTTATTTATGAACGGGATTGGTACCATTTTGTACTTATTTATTTGTAAAGGAAAAATCCCTTCCTATTTGGGCTCCAGTTTCGCCTTTATCGCGCCGGTATTATCCGTTATGGCTGCCGGCATGTCCTATGAAGCGGCACAGGGCGGTTTTATTGCCTTCGGTTTAGCCTTTATCGTATTGTCCTTTATCGTTCGTGCAGTCGGTATCGGCTGGATTGACTTGTTATTCCCACCGGCAGCCATGGGTGCCATTATCGCCGTTATCGGCTTGGAACTTGGTCCGGTAGCTATGGGCATGGCCGGCATCGTTGGTGACAGTTGGCAAACCTTGGGCATGACGCACACACAAGTTGTGACGCTTTCCATGTTCTCCTTGATTGTAACTATCTTGGGCACCGTTATTTTCCGTGGCTTTTTTGCCGTAATTCCGGTACTAATCGGCGTAGTGTCCGGATATGTGTTGGCAGCCATCATGGGCGTAGTTGATTTTTCAAAAGTATCCGAAGCGGCTTGGTTCTCCTTGCCTCATATGACTACACCGGTTTTCAATATTAACGCAATTTTGATGATTATGCCGGCTTTGTTCGTTGTATTTGCGGAACACGTTGGCCACTTGGTGGTAACCAGTAACATCGTAGGTCGCGACCTCATGAAGGATCCGGGCCTGGAACGCTCCTTGTTGGGTGACGGTATTGCCAACATTCTGTCCGGTTTCTTTGGTGCGACGCCAAATACGACCTATGGTGAAAACATCGGCGTATTGGCCATCACTCGCGTTTTCAGTGTGTATGTTATCGGCGGGGCGGCTGTGTTAGCGATTATCTTCTCCTTTATTGGCAAAATCGCCGCTTTGATTCATGCCATTCCGGTACCGGTTATGGGTGGCGTAAGTATCTTGTTGTTCGGTATCATCGCAGCATCCGGCTTGCGCATGCTCGTTGAACGTAAGGTAGATTATACTCGTCCTGACAACTTGATTTTAACGTCCATCGTTATGATTACCGGCCTCAGCGGCGCGCAGGTAACCCTTGGTCCGGTTGTTCTTCAAGGCATGGGCCTCGCTACCGTTGTAGCTGTTATTTTAAGCCTCTGCTTTGCCATTCTTCGCAAAACGGGCATTGGTAATAAACAGCTTAAACACGACTAAGTTGAGATTGTGTTTTGCTTGAACAGTGCATACGGTACGGCTAAGTTGTAACTAGATTATAGCTAGATTATGACTTAGCCTGTATTTGACAGTGTATAATCAGCACTGATATAATAATTGGGTAACCTTGAAGGGGTTTGCAATTATGATTCATGATTAAGTATTAGTTTTGATTCGTGACTGTGAAAACATCAGGTTATCCCAATATGCGCCTATAGCTCAGGGGATAGAGCACCGGTCTCCGGAACCGGGTGCGCAGGTTCGAATCCTGCTAGGCGCACCAGATAAATAAAGGCTTCTCGAAATTTCGAGAGGCCTTTTTTCGTGTATTTGATTCAAATATTGAACTCAATAAGGAGCGTGTGAGATAAAAAATACGTATGTGATTTTTGTAAAATGGTAAAAGCATAAAAGTGTGTATTTGCAGATAATATTTTTATCTTGTAAGTATTTGATTTTGATGATCTAGCGGATTTTTGATTAGACTAAATTTTATGGTGGAATGTTGAGTTTTATGAAGAAATTTAAAAGAAATGCATAGTACTGTCGAGAAGTTTAATAAAACTTTAATTTACTTTGTTTGATATGAGAGGCGAATATTTGAATAAATAATAGGACGAGTCTGTAGCAGAATTCGATTAATAGGTATTTTGCTACAGCTTTTTTGTATATTATTTTCTGCATAAATATGATTTCTGGGGGGTGGTGTTTATGTTGTGCAGAAACGTTGCTTTGTGGATTGATAATTTAGTGCGCCTGTTTTGTTGTGGTATGTAGTGGCTTGTTGGATTTTAGGTGTAGTATATATAGATGCTATAGCAACTAAAATATTTATATGGCAAGAGGATGTTGAAGGCGAAGATATACATATTTCTTAGTGTTATAGGTTTATAAAGAAGAAATATTTAATTTATTGAATTTATAATCTTAAAATATGAATAAAATATCCTTTTCAATCTTATGTGAAAGAGCGAAATAGATGTTATTGCAATTATTTTTATTGACTTTTAGGAATGATTGGTATAGAATGCAGTCATAATGATGTTGCAAGAAACACAAAAGTATTAAATAATTTGCATTCTGGCGTATAAAAAACTATAGCGGGGATGAAATTAATGGTATTTTGAAGGAGGTTAATTATGAGTGATGTAAAAAAATTAATTGAAGGGGCTTATGATTTACACGTTCATTCTGCACCGGATGTGTTACCAAGAAAGATGGATGACTTGGAAATGGCTGAAAGATGCACGAATGGTCCACTGGCGGGATACGTTATAAAAAATCATTGGACTCAAACCGGTGAAAGAGCAAAATTAATAAATAAGCTTTATCCGAAATGTGATGCAATCGGCTCTATTACTTTAAATAGTTCAGTCGGAGGAATAAATGCACCGGCTGTAGAAATGGCGGCTCGAGATAATTGTAAATTGGTTTGGTTTCCTACTTGTGACAGTGAACATGAAATGGCACATCAATTTAATGGAGATCCAAATAAAAATTAGCCTTCTGGGCGTCTATTGTAATTGAGATGAAGAATGCGGGAATTAAGGTTCCTACGATTAATATCCTTGATGAATTTGGTCAGTTGAAGCCAGAAGTTTATGATGTTTTAGATGTTATAGCTAGATACGATTTGATTTTAGCAACCGGACATATCTCTCATGAAGAAGCTTATAAGCTGGTTCCTGAAGCAGCTAAACGAAATGTTAAAAATATACTTATTACACATGCAACATTTCCAACTACATTTTATTCCGTTGAAGATCAAAAAAAGTTTATTGATTATGGAGCTAAGATTGAACAGTGTTATACAACATGGAAGACGGACAAGGTAGCGTTTGACATAGTGGCAGATCAGATAAGACAAGTAGGGCCAGATAATTGTATTCTTGCCACTGATCTTGGTAATACAAAACTGTGTTATCCAGACGAAGGGTTAGCAGAGTTTGCAGAAAGACTTTTACAAAAAGGTTTTTCTGAGGATGAAATTCGAACTATGGTTGTAATTAATCTAAAAATTTTATTGGGGAAAAATGACATTGAATAAAAGATTGTATTGGGTTTAAGTAAAATGATTAGAGTAATTTAGGAGGAACTATTATGGAAGGCAAGAGAATTTTAGTAGTAAGTGCACATGCAGCAGATTATGTATGGAGATCGGGTGGTACAATTGCAAAATACATTAAACATGGTGCTAATGTGGATGTTGTGGTTTTAAGTTTTGGGGTTAGAGGTGAGAGTGCAGCACAGTGGAAAAAAGAAGGAGCCACGTATGATACTGTAAAGCAGAATCGACTAGAGGAAACAACTAAAGCCGCAGAAATTCTTGGCGTTAAAAATATTGAGTTTTGGGATCTTCCAGATTATCCAATGAGACCGTATCTTACGGAAGATATTCGAAAGAGAATGGTAAAGAAAATTAGAGAAGTTAGACCAGACATCATTATTACGCATGATAAAAAGGAAAAGACATATTAAATCCTGATCATAATGATGTATCAGAGTTTGTATTTGAATGCTCTATTCATTCAAATTCAAGAGGCGTTATTGTAGATAATCTTCCAACGACTAAACAAATGCGTTTATTTGGGTTTGAACCTCATCAAACTGAACTATCACAATTTGTTCCTGATGAGTTAGTAGATATTACAGAGGTTTATGAACAAAAAGTTGCGGTGATGCAGTGTTTCCAGGCACAGCATCATCTCATTCAGTATTATACAGAAAGAGCAAATCTTCGAGGCAATCATTTAAGAAGAATTTCAGGTAATCAGACTTATAAATATGGAGAGGCATTTTCAAGCTTTTTTCCTATTGCAGGTGATGAATTAGTATAAATTTATATTTCTAAAATAGATTAGATAAAGGGGATAATTCCTGACCGAATTATCAATAAGAGGGATAAAACTATGATTAATGAATGTGCACCATTGTTACCGGAAGATATTATTAAAAGAGCTGAAAAATTAAATGTAGCATTAATTTTGGATGGAGTGAAAGCCGCTAAAATTGATATTCCTAATGGAGGTTGTATGGACGCAGACATCAACCCCTGTGTAAGAGGAGCTACAGTGGTTGGTACGGCTCTTACTGTAGAAGCGGCTGAGGGAAATAACTACCCAATTCATATAGCAAGTTATAATTTTAAAGCAGATGGCTATATCATGGTAATTGATGGTAAAGGGTATAGGGAAAGAGCGTATTTTGGCGATTTAATCATGGGTGCATGTCAAGCAGTGGGATTTAAAGGTATGGTTATTGATGGTTATACAAGAGATCTTGATGGAACTATAGAACTGAAGTTTCCTGTATATAGTAAAGGTTTAATGCCGAGAGGACCAATCAAAAAGGCCGAAGGAAATATCAACACAACTATTACCTGGGCTGGTGTTGTCGTAGAGCCTGGAGATTTAGTATGTGGTGATTCAGATGGTGTATGTGTAATACCTAAAAAATATATAGAAATAGTTTTGAGTGCCGCTGAGGAAAAAGCTTTATACGAAGATAATCGGAATAAAACAATTGCAGCGTATAGAGAAGCTAAAAAAAATGGCACAGAATTACCACAACTTGCTCCGCAATGGGTTGTTGAAATGCAGCAAAATAAATAATTAAAATTTTGACTTTCGTATTCCTGGTATTTTCCGTTTATATATGAAGGGAGTATAAGCATGGAAATCGTAACCGAAAAGAAAGTTCCATTTTTTAAAAAATACGGTATGTTAATAGCGTTATTAGTGTTGGCCGCAATTTTTGCGTTACCTACACCGACTGAATTACCAACGGCAGGGCATAGAATGTTAGGTATTTTGGTTTTTGCAGTTATAATTTGGCTCACTGAAGCCGTATCTTATCCGGTTAGTGCGGCAATTCTTTCATTATTAATGATTATATGTGTAGGGTTTTCCCCTCAAGTCGGCAAGCCTGATGTAATTTATGGTACTGGCAGTGCGTTGAAAATGGCTTTTATGGGGATTTCAGCCAGTGCTACAATTTTAGTTGGTGCAGCATTATTCTTGGCTGCGGCAATGACACAGACCGGACTTGACAAACGAATTGCATTATTTATTTTGTCACGTATCGGAAGTAAGACTAATCGTTTAGTCGCAGGGATGATTTTGGTTGGTATTATACTCGCTTTCTTAGTTCCAAGTACTACTGCTCGTGTAGGATGCATGGTCCCGGTTATATTAGGTATTGTTTCTGCGTTTGGGATGAAGACCGGAAGTAGGCTTGCTGCATTATTAATGGTAGTCACTATTTAAACTGGAAGCATTTGGAATACAGGAATTAAAACTGCGGCAGCACAGAATATGGTTACAATGGGTTTTATTGAAAGACTTTTAAATGGTAATATATCTTGGATGCAGTGGTTCATTGCGGCAGCTCCGTTTGCTATTGTTATGTCTATTATATTGTACTTTATTGCGATGTATATGTTGCCACCTGAACTGGATGAAATCAAGGGTGGCGCCGAAACTATAAAGGCTAAGTTAGAGGAGTTAGGTGCAGTTACGCCTGCCGAAAAGAAACTTTTAGCAATTTCTGCTGGATTGATATTGCTATGGGTAACTGAAGGGTTCTTACATAATTTCGATACAACGACAACAACAATTTTAGCTGTAACTTTAATGCTATTACCTTGGACAGGCATTATGACTTGGAAACAGGCAGAAAGTCATATTTCGTGGGGGACTCTTATGCTTTTAGGTGTGGGAATTAGCATGGGTTCTGCCTTACTTACTACCAAGGCTGCACAATGGTTGGCTAATGAAATCTCAGTCGGAATGGGCTTGGCTGATGCTATCTATTTTTGGCGTGTTTGCAGTTATTTCGCTATTTATTATTATTTATTCATCTTGGATTTGCATCTGGTTCAGCAATAGCTTCGGCAATGATTCCGATTGTTATCGCTCTTTTACAAGGATTACCACTTGAGGGATTTAAAATATTGTTGGTTTAACAATGGTATTTCATTTTGTTATTAATTTTGGGTTTATTTTGCCGGTTAATACACCACAGGGGATTCTTGCATTTGCAACAGATACTTTTTCAACAAAAGATTGTATGAAGGTTGGTATACCATTAACGATTGTAGGGTATATTTTGTTGTTAGTTTTCTCACAAACCTATTGGAAGGTATTGGGCATTTTCTAATACTATAGTTTATTAAACTTGGACAGTCAGGATTATTAAAAGTCAATAGGGGCTGATTAAATAATAGTATAAATTTTTACAATAATACTAGGAGGGTGATGGGCATTTGCTCATCACCTTTTTTGTAATTAACGTATTATATAATATAAAAGTAGATTAATCATTTGGCTTTGAGATGATATACTAAATATAAAGAGTTTTTATTTGAGATAAGTCTTTATATTAATAGGAGATTTAAAAGTGGCAAGAGCAAGAGTAAGATTAGCAAGATATATTTCATTGCTATATCGATATAGTCAAGTATATTTTAGTGAACATTTAAAGAAGTATCAGCTAGGAAGTGGCCAATATATTTTCTTTATGGAGGCTATACGAAATGATGGAATTACACAAGAGCAATTGTCTAATAATATAGAAATTGATAAAGCAACTACTGCAAGAGCTGTGGCTAAACTTATTGAAGCCGGATATTTTACTAAAGTAAATAATGCTGAGGATCGTAGAGCTTATAATATTTATGCTACAGATAAAGCTCGTGATATGAGAAAAGATATTGAAAATGTATTAGATGAATGGAATGAAAAGCTTTTTAAAGGATTTACTAAAGATGAACGTAATTTTTATCATTCATTAACGCAACGAATTTATGAAAATATCTCTAAAGATGATTTTTTTAAGAATAGATAGTAATTTGATAATGTATTTTCTTGGTGTGATTGTTATGGAATGTCATTGGAATTCTGATGCGGATACAGATACGTTTTTAATCAAGAAAAATAGAAAAGAATCAGAAAAATTAGGATAAAGAAATATTCTTTAAGTTTAAAAATGTAGCGATTGTACAGAATAGCCTGTATAATCGCTATATTTTTATTTTAGCAAAGTTAATAGTATGTAATTTTCTCCTGATATCTAATCATAGTAATGGATGTTTATTTAAGGCATAAAAATAATCTATATTAGATGCAAAGTAATCAGTATTTGTTGTTTATGACTTTAGATTATATACTGTATTTGAAAATGTAATTGCGCGCAACGAATATCAAAGATGGGTATAGGTAATTGATAGGAGGGAATTGTATGGCTAACATTTTAATTTTATGTGCCATTATACTCGCTATTGCATTAGGGTATAGGACTAAAATTAACACAGGTTTTTTTGGGATAGTATTTGCTTATATTATTGGTACATTTTATTTAGGCATTAAGTCTGGCGACATTATCAAAATGTGGCCGATAAGTATATTCTTTGTAATCTTAGCTATTTCTTTATTCTATAACTTTGCAATGACTAATGGGACATTAGAGAAGTTAGCTCAGCACATGCTATATAGAACTCGCAAAGTTCCTAAATTGTTGCCATTTGCTATTTTTATAGCTGCCACTATTTTAGCTGCATTAGGTGCCGGATTCTTTGCAGTAATGGCCTTTTTCACACCAATCACTATGCTTCTATGCAGAAAGACAGGGTTAAGTCCATTAATCGGCGCTTTGGCCGTTAACTATGGAGCTTTATGCGGTAACAATTTTATGATTAGCCCTGGGGGTGTTGTTTTATTGGCTTAATGAATCAAGCAGGTTATGAAGCTGTATCATATGGATTTGAATTCCAAATCTTTTAGCCTCATTTGTTGTTCCAATAGTAGTATTGAGTTTGTTAATCTTATTTAATACACGTAAAAAGGTAATGCTGATGTTGTAGAAATTTCTTTACCGGAAGCATTTAATGCTGTTCAGAAAAAAACATTAGCTTTAGTTGTATCTATGATTGTAGTTGTATTAATTTTCCCTATTTTACACATTATTTTCCCGCAAGTTGGTCTTATAAAAACTCTTGATAAAGCTATTGATGTTGGTTTAGTTGCTGTTGTTTTTGCAGTCCTAGCTTTATTGATGAACTTGGGTGATGAAAAAGAAGTCATAAAAAAAGTGCCGTGGGGTACATTAATCATGATTTGTGGTGTAGGGATGTTAATATCAGTAGCTATAAAAGCCGGAACAGTAAAATTAATTGCGGGATTTGTTACTGATACGATTCCGGCTCCAGTTGTACCTATTGTAATGGCTGCTATTGGTGGATTTATGTCATTCTTTTCAAGTACTATGGGTGTAGTAACTCCGGCATTATTTCCACTTGTTCCTAATTTGGCTGAAGCTTCAGGTATTGATGCGGCTGTATTATTCTCAGCTATCGTTATTGGGGCACAAGCTACTGCAATATCTCCATTTTCTTCGGGTGGCAGCTTAGTATTAAGTACAGTAAGCGAAGAAGAACGAGTAGATATGTTCGGGAAATTAATTTTTAGAGGTGTACCTATTTGTTTGGGTGCTGCTATCATTTATGCATTTATTGTTAATTTAATTATGTGATAGAGAGGTATAGATATGAGAGTTGACACACATG
>ENA-OQJP01000215-OQJP01000215.1-human-gut-metagenome-genome-assembly--contig:-NODE-215-length-20983-cov-2.653913_pt1 | contig 20983 bp, 19 predicted proteins | sample MGYA00242611_ERZ504778 | MGnify/ENA primary metagenome ERZ504778 (study PRJEB26092, sample SAMD00036349) | human gut metagenome | host: Homo sapiens | study: EMG produced TPA metagenomics assembly of...
CATTCCGTTCGCCCGTTGCCTATCCCCTGTGTGCCTTGCGGATTGATGGGAAGTTTCCTCTTTGCATGGATGTTCGGACTGGAGAATAACATTTACTTGCAGACAGGTTTGATTATGTTGATCGGTCTGTTGGCAAAGACAGCCATCCTGCTGACCGAATACGCTGCCGAACGCCGTAAGGCAGGCATGGGACTGATCGCTTCTGCGGTAAGTGCAGCCAAAGCCCGTCTGCGTCCGATTCTGATGACAGCGTTGACGATGATCTTCGGTCTGTTCCCATTGATGTTGTCCAGCGGTGTAGGAGCCAATGGTAACCGTTCGCTGGGTACGGGAGTAGTCGGTGGCATGACGATCGGTACGCTGGCATTACTTTTCATCGTGCCTACTTTGTTTATTGCTTTCCAGTGGTTGCAGGAACGCTTACGCCCTGTGCAGAGCAGATCTACGGAAGACTGGCAGATCGAGGAAGAAATCAAGGTGAGTGAAGAAGAAAAATCTAAAAGCAGGAAAAAATAATTGATGATGAAGAAAATATTAATCTTATCCGCAGCAACGCTCGTGTTGAGCAGTTGCGGTATCTACAATAAATACAAACCTGTATCGGAAGTCCCCGAAGGACTTTATGGAAGCGAGACCGTCGTTTCCGCCGATACGGCGAACTTCGGTAATCTCTCGTGGAGAGAGGTCTTTACTGACTCGTATTTGCAGAATTTGATCGATTCGGCTTTGGTACGGAATACGGATATGCAGACAGCGCATCTCCGTGTGGAAGAAGCGGAGGCTTCGTTGCTGACGTCCAAACTTTCTTATCTGCCCTCTTTGTTTCTCGCACCGGAAGGAGCTGTGAGCAGCTTCGACCGTGGCAAAGCGACTCAGACCTACTCATTGCCGGTGACTGCCTCGTGGGAACTGGATATCTTCGGAAAGGTGACCACGGCCAAACGTCGGGCAAAAGCGGCCTATGAGCAGAGCAAGGAGTATGAACAGGCGGTGAAGACACAGTTGGTGTCTGCCGTGGCAAATACTTATTATACCTTGCTGATGCTCGACGCTCAATATGAGATTTCCGTGTCCACCGAAGCGGCATGGAAAGAGAGCGTGCGGACAGCCCGTGCCATGAAAAAGGCCGGTATGATGACCGAAGCCGGACTAGCTCAGACGGAAGCCACTATATAATATATGTACGGCAGTGCTCGACCTGAAAGAACAAATCAATCAGACGGAGAACTCAATGGCTTTGTTGCTGGCGGAAACACCTCACAAGATACAACGCGGCAAACTGGAAAACCAGCAGTTGCCGGAAGACTTCTCCGTAGGGATTCCTTTGCAGATGCTTTCCAACCGTCCGGATGTACGTAGCGCGGAGTTCTCTTTAGCGCAGGCATTCTATACGACGAATGCTGCCCGTGCTGCTTTCTATCCTTCCATCACGCTGAGCGGGAGTGCCGGATGGACAAACAGTGCCGGTAGCATGATTATCAATCCGGGCAAATTCGTTGCTTCTGCCGTAGCTTCACTGACGCAACCTTTATTTAACAAGGGAGTGAATATCGCCCAGCTGAAAATAGCGAAGGCACAGCAGGAAGAAGCCCGCCTCAGCTTTGAACAGACATTGCTGAACGCAGGTGTGGAAGTAAACGAGGCACTGGTGCAATATCAGACGGCCCGTGAGAAATCCGCTTTCTACGATAAGCAGATCACCTCTTTGCAGACTGCTGCCAGAAGCACTAGTCTGTTGATGGAACATAGTAATAATACTACTTATCTGGAAGTACTGACCGCACAGCAGACATTGCTGAACGCCAGACTTTCACAGGTAGCCAATCGCTTTACCGAAATCCAGGGCGTGATTACACTGTATCAGGCTTTGGGCGGAGGCCGGATGTAGGAGGATAGTATGAATCCTGAAAAAGTACGGTGTCAGATAATCGAATACACCAAACACGAGATGTATCTGCACGGTGCTGACGGACTGACCATGGATGACATAGCCAAGGGGATGAAGATGTCGAAGCGTACGCTTTACAAGCTGTTCCCCAGTAAGACTTGTCTGTTCCGCATCTGTCTTTCTGATTTCACCAACGGGATCAGAAGTTGTCTGAAACAAAGTCAGATGCGGATGGACAGTTCGTGTATGCAGGTGCTTTTTGCCACAGTGAACGGGTATCTCACGCTATTGCATTCGTTAGGAAAGACTTTATTGCTGGATATCGCCGCGAATGAAGATTACCGTGCTCCTTCAAACGGGAAGAGGCCTTCTGGTTGCAGCAGTTTATCGATGTACTGACGCATTGCAAAATCTGTGGTTACCTGCTTCCGGGAGTCGATCCGGATCGCTTTGCGGCAGATTTGCAGGAGGTTATTTATCAGAGTTGCCTGCAAGGTACTCCGTATGTTGTTCAGCGGACGCTGAACCATACTCTCTTACGAGGGCTTTTTGAGGTGGACGGCATTCGGTATATTGACGAACACCTGAAACTGGATAAATTCAATGTTTGTGTATGAAAGGAAGGGCGTGTATTGCTTTTTAAGCAGGCACGCCTTTTTATTTGTTTGAAATGAGTTATTCTCTGAAATTCACAATCATGTGATATATTAAGTTGCTTTTTAAATCTTGTCAATTAAATCCGGAGATAAGCAGAAAGGCAGTTAACTGTTGGCAGGTTAGTATAAACGCTTTTATTCTCACCACAATGAGAACATTTTCTCATCGCATTGAGAAATAATTCTCAAAGGCACGAGAACTTTTTCTCACTGTGGTGAGAATTTTTTCTCAAAGGCATGAGAATACTTTGAGAATATAGCAACTTGTATCATGCTATGTATTAATCGGATAGCAGTATAGTGGTATCTGTCTTATGCCTACTATTTTATGGCTGCCTCAAACGCTCAATCTCTAATAATGTAGTTTCCCGCTTGTTTGGTAAAAGCGGCTGGGCTATTCTTTGTCTCCATATGAAAACTTGACAAATGATCAATCTAAAGCCCTTTCACCACATCGACAGACAAACCCGTGCATTCTGCTATCACATCATCCGCTATACCTTTCTGCTTGAAATTACGGGCTATCTCTATGGTTTGGTTGTGCTCTTTGAGTGCGGAGAACACCAGACCGGAAAGATATTCAAGTGTACTGTACAAGCGTTCCCGATTTTCCTTCCGCTGATAATCCACACTAAAAAATGTGGAACGCTTACGGTGTAATATCAGGTAATATGTCCCGGCAGTAAGAAGTCCCGCTATTATATCAATTGGGATACCCGTTCCTTCAAACAAATGCTTGTATTCTTCTATAGCCAATTTGTAATGCTTTTCCCTGCTTCGTGCCATACGTCTTGTGGTCGAATTGTCCGCTTCGAGTTCCCACACTAGCAAGTGCTGCATATCGGTATTGTCATATAAGTAATTTGCCAAAGCCTTTAAGGTGCTTTTCATGATGTCCTCGTTGGCTTTGTCTGTAGGGTGTTCTTCATCGAAAAGATCGTGCAGCCAATAATCAGAAATGTAAGCGTACTTATCCAGCAATCGCTCAATATTCTTATAGTTATTGAGCAGGACGGACATTTGTATGTCGGCTCTTTGCATAATATCTGTAAAGGTAATTTGCGCCAGACCTTTTTCACTTGCTAACTGCCGGATGGCATCAAACACGTCCGCTTCCAGTTCGGCGCGGGTACGGCGTGCACGTTTATTCTTCGATTGTTCCATGTTTATTTCTTTGTTGCATACAAATGTATGAAAAATAAGTATAAGTCACTTATTTTCCTTTATAAAACAGATTTATGAAACGGCTCGGTCACTGAACAAATTTATTTCTATCTTTGTCTTCTTAGTATTTAGAGAATAGAAAAACAAAGAACACTGGGGAAAGCAGAGTGGGTAAGGGAACGGCTTTCTCCATGAACGTATCTTTGAGTATTATTTAAATCAGTAGAAAATGGGGAATTTAATTTCGTTTATGAAGGAAGTAGCCGATGGGCTGCGGGAAAGTGGGAATTTTGGGACTGCCCATATTTACAGGAGTAGCCTGAGTGCAATCCTTGCCTTTCATGGAAGTGATAAGCTTCCTTTCCGGAAAGTAAGTCAGGAGTTTCTTAAAAGTTTCGAATCGTATCTGCGTGGCAGGAACTGTAGCTGGAATACAGTTTCCACTTATATGCGTACGTTGCGTGCAGTGTATAACCGTGCGGTCGACCGCCATCTTGCGCCTTATGTGCCTCATCACTTCCGGTATGTTTATACAGGAACGCGCGCGGACAGGAAACGTGCGCTGGATAAGGAAGACATGGAGCGTCTGATGAAGGAACTTCCGAAACAGCTGTGTCAGGACAACAAGGAACTACAGCGTACTCGTGGTCTTTTCTTTTTAATGTTTTTACTTCGTGGGATTCCTTTTGTGGATCTTGCCTATCTGAAAAAGCATGATATCGATGGGAATGTAATGACTTACCGCCGTCGAAAAACCGGCAGGTTATTAACAGTGACTCTTGTGCCTGAAGCCATGAAGCTGATCAAACGGTATATGAATACCGATCCTGCTTCTCCCTATCTTTTTTCGCTGATCACCAGTGGAGAGGGAACGGAAGCTGCTTACAAGGAATATCAGCTGGCATTGCGCAACTTTAATTATCAGTTAATGATTTTGAAACAGGTTTTGGGACTGACATCTGAAGTAAGCTCGTACACTGCGAAACATCATACAATCTCTATCTAATTGAAAATTAAACAGTTATTTCTGTTAATTAATATCAGGTAACGATTTTAGAAACGAGCGAATTACAATATTCTGTTTCTTTTGCCTCTGTCAAAGAACGATTCTTTCAATGCAAATATACACTTTACTTGTGACAAAAGCAATCTTTTTCTACATTTAATCGACTTACAGTCAGCCTTAAAGAGGGTATCTGGTCTCATTCCATCTTCTTCCTCAAAAATAACATAGCAGTCTAAATTGGTTTATGTATGGGATAGGTCTTGTTCATTCGATCCGGTAGACTACTATACATAAAAGTATAAAGGCGAGATACGACAAGGAGATGCCATGCTTTTGTGTAAGGGGAATCTCTCTTAGCTTATCGCAGACCATGTATAGCTAAGTGTTTTGAGAATAAACAGTCTGTAAAAACGGAAAGACACCGATTATGGGCCGTATCACCATCAATGGAACCCAAGCCGGTTTCAGTTGTAAGAAAGAAGTGTCCCTCGCTTTGTGGGACGTCAAAACCAACCGGGCCAAAGGCAAGTCCGAGGAGGCCCGTACACTCAATCAGGAGCTTGACAATATCAAGGCGCAAATCGACCAGGCACTACTAGTACATCTGCGACCACGACAGTTTGTTACAGCCAAGAAAGTCTATAACCGCTATGTCGGCTTCTCAGAGGAATGCCACACCCTTATGAACCTTTTCAGGGAACAGCTGGAACCGTATAAAAAGAAAATCGGCATAGAGAAAGCCGAAAGCACCTACTGCGGTCTGGTTGCCGATTACAAGAGTCTCCTGCTTTTCATGAAAAGCAAGAAGAATGCAGAGGATATTGTCATCGAAGAACTTGAGAAATCATTCATCGAGGATTACTACAACTGGATGCTCGGTACATGCGCTTTGGCAAACTCCACTGTCTTCGGGCGTGTCAATACCTTGAAGTGGCTGATGTATATCGCGCAGGAAAAAGGCTGGATACGGGTTCATCCGTTCGCATCATTCGAGTGTATGCCCGAATACAAGAGGCGTTCTTTCCTTTCCGAAGAGGAACTGCAAAGGATAATCCATATAGAACCGAGATACAAACGCCAGCGTGCCATGCGCGACATGTTCCTGTTCATGTGCTTCACCGGTCTTTCCTATGTGGACTTGAAAGCCATAACATACGATAATATCCATACCGACTCCGACGGCGGTACATGGCTGATGGGCAACCGTATAAAAACGGGAGTGGCGTATGTCGTAAAATTATTGCCCATTGCTATCGAACTGATTGAAAAATATAGGGGTACGGATGAAAAGAAAGACTCCCCGAATGTGTCTTTCCGGTAGGTGAATACAATGCCATGCGGCTCAGTCTTGGAATCATAGGCAGGAAATGCAACTCCGGGGCGAGGTCACCCCGCACATCGGACGCCACGCATTTGCCGTTCTGGCCATACTCAAGGGGATGCTGCTGGAAACTCTTCAGAAAGTGTTTGGGCATAAGTCCATCACATACGTCCTGCGCATCCATTCACTTGTCCGGCGCAGGCGGGGCAATCTTTTTCTGGAAGTCGCCCATCTGTACGACCAGCGTGCTGACCAGCTTTCTCAACTCCTAATACGCGCTTGTTTCAATAATTGTCAGTTCCATACTAAAATTCTTTTTAAGATTCTGAATATGCGACAAAGTAACGCACATCCTATATCCTTTCCAAACAGATAATATCAGAGTCTTCCGTTGGCGTGCATTGGCGTATCCAACGTTAAAAGAGAAGGTCCTTCACCTGCATCCATGCGGCAACGGAACTTCCATTCCCTTACTTGTTTTCCATAAATTTATAGGATTAATTTCTGGTGCATGATATTAATAGTCATTATTCTGTCTGCTTTTTTTGCTTGCATAATTGCAGCTAACAGTTATCTATTCCAGAACGCATTGTTATGGAAAATGGCAAGCTGTTTTGTTGGTTTATGGATATTGTGTATGATAATTACCGTCTTCGTTTGTCGTAAACTTGAATGCTCTAATTAAAACAGTACGGTTGTCATGCTTTGTGTGTTTTATTATAAATATTATGAATTATTTGGAATTGATATGTAATATAGATAATTTTGCAGTCGGGAAATGGTTTCGGGAGGTTTACGCCTTCCGAATGAAAAGGGAACCCGGTGAAAATCCGGGACAGTACCCGCTGCTGTGAGTCCACAAAAACGGACATCGAACTTTTGCCACTGGTGTAATACCGGGAAGGCACGATGACCGGGACGAGTCAGAAGACCTGCCATGACCGGAATGAGATTTACACCTGCGGGATATACGGGTCGTAATCAAATAAGGAATAGCTCATCGGCCATTCAATATTTGAAGACAGACATATTCCCGTTCGTGTAAGTCCGCACGAACGGGAATTTTTTGTGTTTGTTAATAATATGTTTTACATTAAAATGAGTGACCTATGAAAAGAAAATTACGCTTTCTGGCAGGTGCCTGTCTATTTACCGCAACCGCCTTGTTCTCTGGCTGTAGCTCGGACGATGACTTTTTGATGGACCCGGTTGATTCCGGAACTTCGCAAACCCGTGCTGTGACAAATCCGGACGGTACTTTAACTATCACTTTCGATGATTTCGATCCCGGCATGTTAGCAGGACCTACCTCGGCCGGAGAAAATCTTTATTCGTACCAAGGGTATCCTCAAGTAACCACCATTTACGACAATACTCCGGAAGAATATCTCTTCCTTTCAATGTTTAATACTGTAGGTGGAAGCACAGAGTATTCCAGCGGCGGCATCGCACTTTCCAACTGGAACATCCGCTCCAATCAGTCGGGAAATACCGGAGACTGGTGGTATTCTTATCTAAACCAATGTTCTGTCTATAACACTGCGGTGGAAGCGGAAGGACAGAATAAGGAAGCCGGGCACAGCGGTTCCAATTTCGGTGTCGTTTACGGATATGTGGATGCTTACAATCAGGCATGGATGGCTAAACCAGAATTTTATTTCAATGTTCCCCGGAAATTGGTCGGCCTGTGGATCTGCAACACCTCATACACTTATGGTGTCATTACTTATGGTAATCAGTTCGGTTCTACGGGGGTAGCGACTCCTCTGAAAGAGATGAAAGGGTATTTCCAAGTGAATCTGGAATGTTATGATGTGAATGGCGGTCTGATCCGCACTTACAAACGTCTTTTAGCCGATTATCGTAACGGCCAACAACAGGTTGATCCTATCACGACATGGGATTATTGGGAAATCAATGCCGAAGGGGTGCAAAGTGTGAAATTCAACTTCGAGGGTTCGGATTCGGGAGCATACGGTTTGAATACTCCGGCTTATATCTGTATTGATGATATCACCATACAATAAAAAGAATACAAGGATATCCCTTCTGTCGGGGGTATCCCTGTTATTTTTCTAAAATCCACACATCATGCATCGTTTTCACTATTTTATTATTTCTGCCTGTATGCTGTTCACCTCCTGCAACAAGGATGAAGTCATTACCGAAGAAGTAGGAGGACAACCTATAATAGAACTTGACAGCGAGACCGGTATTTACACTGTCAAGGTCGATCACGAATTGACTATCGCCCCGACATACCAGAATGTTGAAGATGCTCTTTTTGCTTGGACGATAGACGGTACGCTGGTTTCTTCGGGTCCGTCTCTTCAACGTACATGGAATGAATGCGGGGATTTTTATGTCAAACTAAGAGTAGACAATGCGGAAGGTTATGCCGAAGAGGAACTGAAAGTAGAAGTGAAAGAACTCACCCCTCCGGTCATCTCACTGGCACTACCTTCGCAGGGGCTAAAAGTCGTCCGGAATACCGATTACACATTTACTCCCGATATTCAGCATTCGGATGTCGAAGGGTTCAAAATCGAATGGGTACGGGAAGGAAAAATCGTTTCCACCGAGAATACTTATACTTTCAATGAAAAAGAACTCGGTGTTTATACGGTGACAATCAACGCTTCCAATATAGATGGGACAACAACGAAAGACGTAAGCGTAGAGGTCGTGGAAACGATGCCCTACGTTGTCAAATTCCCGACCCCGTCTTACCTGCAAACATCCACGGACAGGTACACTTTTGCCGACCGTCCTGTTTTCCTGCGTCCGTTGTTGGAGTATTTCGACAATCCCCGTTTTGAGTGGAGTGTGGACGGTCAGGTCATGGAAGGAGAAGTGGAACGCATGTTCAAGTTCACGCCGTCCGCACCCGGAGAATACACCGTCTCCTGTACTGTGTCGGAAGACACACCGACGGAAAAAATAAGCAGGAATATCGACAAAGGGAAAACGGCTGTCACTGCCACCGTAAAAGTCGTTTGTGTGGACAAAAAGGAACAAGACGGCTTCCGGGCTTCGGGAAGTTCCAAGCTCTGGAATAAAGTCTATGAATATACCCCAGCTCCCGGCCAATTTATCAACGAGACGAGCACGATAGGCGGTATGACCGGCAACGAAACATCCCCTGAAGCGGCTGTCGCATGGGCAACACAGCGTTTGAAAGACAAACTGCACGTCTCTTTAGGTTCTTTCGGGGGTTATATCATCGTCGGCTTCGACCACAGTATTCCCAATTCGGGTAACCAATATGATTTCTGTGTTCAGGGGAACGCCTTTGACGGCAGTTCCGAACCGGGTATCGTATGGGTCATGCAAGATATAAACGGAAACGGATTGCCGGATGACGAGTGGTACGAACTGAAAGGATCTGAAGCAGGCAAGGAAGAAACAATACAGAATTTTGAAGTGACCTATTACCGTCCGGAAGGCAAAAAAATGGATGTCCAATGGATCAGTTCCGACGGTAGAAACGGCTGGGTAGACTATCTGTCCGCTTATCATACACAAGACTATTATTATCCGGCTTGGATTTCGGAAAACAGTTATACCCTGACAGGCACTTGTCTGGCCGCCCGCAACACCCAAGATTCTCAAACCGGTTATTGGGATAATCAGAGTTATGACTGGGGGTACGTGGATAATTTCGGAAACGACCAGATAGAAGGCGGCAGTACGGTGGATGGAAGCGGACAAAGGAACGGTTTCAAAAATTTCCAATGCCATCCATGCCGATGGAACGGAAGCCAATCTGCAATATATTGACTTTATCAAAATACAATGCGGTGTTCTGGCCAAAAGCGGCTGGCTGGGCGAAGTTTCTACGGAGGTATTTTCTTTTGAGGATCTAACCAAATAATAAAATTACAAGTATGAAATTTATTTCTTCCCATGCTCCTATCCTTGTTCTTTTTGGGAGCGTGTGACAAAAACGATGAAATTATACCTGAAGATGCAGATGAAAATTTCATCACATCGGTCGTGATGACCGTGGACGGGAAATCGTACACGGCCGACATTACGGACAATACAGTAACAATAACCGTTCCCTATACGGTATCGCTGAACAACGCCGAAGTGGAATTCAAGTACACAACTTCTGCAACAATCATACCTGATCCTGAAACGGTAACGGACTGGGATAACGAACGAACCTTCCGGGTGACATCCTATAACGGAGATGCCCGCGAATATACCTATAAGGTCGTGAAAAGCGAGATAGAATCTGACGGAGATGTGGAGTTGAAGACCACCGAGGAGGTAGCTTCTTTTGCCGCAACCAAAACAACCGTTGTCAAAGGGAACCTGATTATCGGCTCTGATGCGGAAGAGGCAGAAAAAATCACTGACATATCTGCATTGGCATCTTTGAAAGAGGTTACTGGCAACATTGTCATTCGTAACAGTTACAACGGTGCAGACTTGACAGGGTTGGATAATATCGTTTCTGCCGGAGGTTTACAGGTAGGTTCGACCGATGTCGCCTCGAAAGCTACGGAACTTCACATGATTTCCATGAAAGCATTGGAAACGCTCTCCGGAGACATATCGGTATATAACGACCAAGTGACGTATGTCCTATTCGAGAAACTGGCAACTATTGAAGGAAGCGTGATGTTCAATGCGTCGTCGTTACAGAGTTTTGAGTTTCCGGTTCTGACTACTGTAGGTCAGGATCTGAATCTTCAAGGACTCAATGAAGAGAACACAGCAGCCGGTTCGATTGCGTCTTTGGAAATACCGGAACTGACAAGTGTCGGAGGGGTCTTGTCCGTAAACAATCTTGCCAAGCTGACTTCCATGAGCTTCCTTAAGCTGAAAGAGACCGGTGGCCTTGATTTCCATACCGTCCCCGTGATGTTGGAAACCATCAACCTTCCGGAAATCGAAACAGTAAACGGAAGTATTATTATGGAAGCCAATATGGAAGCTCCTCCTACCGGTAGTTTTGTTCCCCAACGAAATGACGTGCTTCAGGCTTTCGGTGGAATGGACAAACTGACAACGATAAAGGGACAGATAAAGATAAAGAATTTCACGGCACTCAAACAACTTCCCGACTGGAGCAAGATCACCACACTTGGAAGCATCACGCTGGATTATCTTGAAGATGTGAGCGGAACACTGCTGTTGCCGAACGCCCGATTTGAAACCTTCGGAGAAACAGCGCCCCAGATTGAAATTATAAACAAGGTGCAGCTCTCCAAAATTGAAACAGCCGAAGATTTGTCAAATGTAAATTTTGTCATCACCAGTCTCACGAATAATAAGTTCCCTGAAATCACGTTCAAGAATATCAAAGACTTCACTTGTAAGCCAACCACCAACAATACCGATTATACCATATCGACAATTCAACATGTATATGGAAATCTAAATGTGACAGGCCAAATGCGAAGCAATGCCAAATTTCCCGACTTGGAAATCATAGATGGATATGGATATATCCAAATACCCATGTTTGCTTCAATCACAATGCCAGTCTTGAAAGAAGTGGGAGGACAGTTCTATTTATCTGGAAATTTTACCAGTTGTAACTTGCCCTTACTATCCAAAGTTTGTTGTTCAGCTTCTCCTGTATATTATAAAGAGGGAGAGGGTTCGTTAGCAATATCTTTACAAAGTAAATCGCTGGATATTCCGGAATTGCTTCACGTAGGAGGTGAAGGGTTGTTCGTTAATAAAGCAACAGGCATTACTTGTGATAAATTACAGACTATAGATGGTACGCTACAGATAAAAAGTGCGACTTCTCTTTCTCAGGAAACACTTTCCATGGAGAAGTTGGAGACCTTGCATGGGGTTGTTTTTGACGGTTTGACGAAATTTACCGACTACACTTTCTTCGGCAAGTTTATAGAAACGGAATGATTACGGGGGAAAGTTGGAGCGTGACGAAATGTGGGTATAACCCAACCTTCCAAAATATGAAGGACAAACAATATACGCAGCAGGATTAAACCTTATACCTTAACCAGAGTACCCGTAATGATTCGGGTACTCTTTTTATCCGAATGACAATGAGCAGAACAATACAACGGATTTGCCTTTTCTTTTCTGCCTGCCAGTTTTCGGCAGTTGCATGAAATGGGATTACGGAGAGATGGAAGATTTCTCTGTATCGGCCTCTGGTCTTTTCATTACCAACGAGGGGAATTTCCAGTACAGCAATGCCACGCTTTCCTACTACGATCCCGCCACGTGCGAAGTGGAGAATGAAGTGTTTTACCGTGCCAACGGGTTCAAGTTGGGCGATGTGGCCCAGTCTATGGTTATCCGGGACGGTATAGGCTGGATCGTGGTGAACAACTCGCATGTGATTTTCGCCATCGACATCAATACTTTCAAGGAAGTGGGCCGTATCACAGGTTTCACCTCACCCCGGTATATCCATTTTCTGTCGGATGAGAAAGCCTATGTGACGCAGATATGGGACTACCGTATCTTCATCATCAACCCCAAGACATACGAGATTACCGGCTATATCGAATGTCCAGACATGGACATGGAATCGGGTTCCACCGAACAAATGGTACAATACGGCAAGTACGTCTATGTGAACTGCTGGTCGTACCAGAACCGCATCCTGAAAATCGACACGGAGACGGACAAGGTCGTGGACGAACTGACCATCGGCATACAACCTACTTCGCTGGTCATGGACAAATACAACAAGATGTGGACCATCACGGATGGCGGTTACGAGGGCAGCCCATACGGTTACGAGGCACCGTCTCTCTATCGTATAGACGCCGAGACTTTCACCGTAGAGAAACAGTTCAAGTTTAAGCTGGGCGACTGGCCTTCGGAAGTCCAGCTCAACGGTACACGGGATACACTTTACTGGATCAACAACGATATTTGGCGAATGCCGGTGGAAGCCGACCGTGTTCCCGTCCGGCCTTTTCTGGAGTTTCGGGACACCAAATACTACGGCCTTACGGTCAATCCCAACAACGGGGAGGTATATGTGGCCGACGCTATTGATTACCAGCAACAAGGTATCGTGTATCGCTATTCGCCGCAAGGCAAGCTGATCGATGAATTTTACGTGGGAATCATTCCGGGAGCTTTCTGCTGGAAATAACGAGGAAGGAGGACAAAAATGAAAAGACATCTTATTCTATTGTTCGTGGGGGTAAGCCTGCCCTTTCTGCTTGCCGCCCAGCAGAAAAATTCCGTCAGCATTACCAAAAGGGTACTACGTATTCCGGAGGTTACGGTGGTGGGCAAACGACCTATGAAGGATATAGGCGTGCAACGAACCCGTTTCGATTCCATCGCCATGAAAGAGAACATCGCCTTGTCTATGGCCGATGTGCTGACATTCAACTCATCCGTTTTTGTCAAGAACTACGGACGCGCCACGTTATCCACCGTGGCTTTCCGGGGTACCTCTCCCTCGCATACCCAAGTGACGTGGAATGGTATGCGCATTAACAACCCGATGCTGGGCATGACGGATTTTTCCACCATCCCTTCTTACTTTATCGATGATGCCTCGCTGCTGCACGGAACGTCATCGGTAAACGAAACGGGCGGCGGCTTGGGTGGTCTGGTCAGGCTCTCCACTTCTCCGGCCAACCATGAAGGGTTCGGGTTGCAGTACGTGCAGGGAGTGGGGTCGTTCAGCACGTTCGACGAGTTTCTCCGCCTGACCTACGGTGACAAACACTGGCAGTCCTCCACCCGTGTGGTGTATTCCTCTTCCCCCAACGACTACAAATACCGAAACCGGGACAAGAAGGAAAACATCTATGACGAGGACAAGAACATCATCGGTTCCTATTACCCGACGGAACGCAACCGCAGCGGGGCTTATAAGGATCTGCACGTCTTGCAGGAAATTTATTATAACACGGGCGAAGGCGACAAGTTCGGGCTAAACGCCTGGTATATCAATTCCAACCGGGAACTGGCGATGCTCAGCACGGATTACGGGAACGACATGGACTTCGAGAACCGCCAAAGGGAGCAGACGTTTCGCGGCGTCCTCTCGTGGGATCGCGTGCGGGAGAAATGGAAGGTCGGTGTAAAAGGCGGCTATATACACACATGGATGGCCTATGATTACAAGCGGGACAAGGGAAACGGCGAAATGGCTTCGATGACCCGCTCACGCAGTAAGATTAACACGTTCTACGGAAGTGCGGACGGGGATTATGCTCCTTCAGAGAAATGGCTGTTCACGGCCGGTGTTTCCGTACACCAGCATTTGGTGGAAAGCGCGGACAAAAATATCATCTCGCAGGAAGGTAACAAGGCTGTTGTCGGGTATGACAAGGGACGTGTCGAGTTTTCCGGTTCCGTTTCTGCGAAATGGCGGCCTGTCGATCGTTTTGCCGCCTCGCTTGTCCTTCGCGAGGATATGTTCGGTACGGAATGGGCCCCGGTTATCCCGGCTTTCTTCATCGACGGGGTACTGTCGAAAAAAGGCAATATCGTGGCGAAAGCATCCATCTCCCGGAACTACCGTTTTCCCACGCTGAACGACCTCTATTTTCTGCCGGGCGGTAATCCCGACCTGAAAAGCGAGCACGGCTTCACATACGACGTGGGGTTGTCGTTCTCGGTGGGGAAAGAAAATGTATATGCTTTGAGCGGTGGTATCAACTGGTTCGATTCGCACATCGACGACTGGATCATCTGGCTACCCACAACCAAGGGATTCTTCTCCCCCAGAAACCTCAAAAAGGTACATGCTTACGGGGCAGAGACCAACGCCCACCTTGATATAATGCTCGGAAAGGACTGGAAACTGGATATGAACGGAACTTTCTCGTGGACTCCCTCGATCAACGAGAGCGAACCGATGAGTCCGGCAGACCAATCCGTCGGCAAACAGTTGCCATACGTGCCGGAGTTTTCCGCAACGGTGACCGGACGTCTGTCATGGCGGACATGGAGCCTGCTTTACAAATGGTGTTATTACAGCCAGCGTTATACCATGTCGAGTAATGACTATACCCTGACGGGCTATCTGCCCCCTTACTTCATGAATAACGTGACACTGGAAAAACAGCTCTCTTTCCGATGGGCCGATCTGTCGCTAAAGGGCAGCATCAACAACCTGTTCGATGAAGAATACCTTTCCGTATTGTCCCGTCCCATGCCGGGCATCAATTTCGAGATATTCATCGGCATAACACCCAAAGTTCGGAAAAAACAAAAATAGTAAACGATAATCTGCATCAATATGAACGCATTTAAAGAATTTAAGCCTGATTTTGTTGCTTTCTCTGGCATTTACAGGCTGCCACAACAAAAGCTCAAAAATCAATGATTTCAACCTGCTGCTTTATGCTCCCGAATATGCCTCCGGCTTCGACATCAAAGGGGCGGGCGGGAAGGAAAGCGTACTGATAACCGTCAGGAATCCCTGGCAGGGAGCGGACAGTGTAACCACATGGCTGTTTATCGTCCGCAACGGTGAAGAGGTTCCCGAAGGGTTTGCAGGACAGGTACTCAAAGGAGACGCCAAACGCATCGTGGCGATGTCTTCCACTCATATCGCCATGCTTGACGCAATCGGTGAAGTCCGGTGTATAACCGGCGTTTCGGGAATCGACTACATTTCCAACCCAGACATCCAAGCCCGCCGCGACAGTATTGGCGATGTCGGCTATGAAGGGAACATCAACTACGAGTTGCTGCTCTCGCTCGATCCCGACCTCGTTCTGCTCTATGGGGTGAACGGCGCAAGCGCAATGGAAAGCAAACTCGAAGAACTCGACATACCGTTCATGTATGTCGGCGATTATCTTGAAGAGTCGCCTCTCGGCAAGGCCGAATGGATGGTAGTGCTTTCAGAAGTCACAGGAAAACGTGAGAAGGGTGAAAAAGCCTTTGCCGCAATCCCGGTCAGATACAACGCCTTGAAAAAGAAAGTGGCCGACAGTACCCTCGGCACTCCTTCGGTTATGCTTAATGTTCCCTATGGCGACTCGTGGTTCATGCCTTCAACCCAAAGTTATGTAGCCCGCTTGATTACTGATGCGGGAGCCGCTATATCTACCAGAAGAACACGGGAAACGCTTCTATCCCCATTGACTTAGAAGAAGCATATCTGCTCGCGTCGGATGCGGACATGTGGCTGAACGTGGGAATGGCGAACTCCCTTGACGACTTGAAGGCATCATGTCCGAAATTCACCGATACCCGATGTTTCAAAAATGGAGAGGTGTATAACAACAACGCCCGTACCAACACAGCCGGGGTAACGACTATTACGAGTCTGCCGTCGTGAATCCTGACATCGTGCTCCGCGACCTCGTGAAGATATTCCATCCTGAACTGGTGCAGGAAGAGTGTGTGTATTACAAGCAACTGAAATAGATGCGTTCCCGTTCGACTATATTATTCTCCATATTGATTACGCTCACGGTCGGTCTTTTTTTACTGGACTTGGCCGTGGGAGCTGTCAACATTCCGATCCGCGATGTATGGGCAGCACTGACCGGGGGAAATTGTTCCCGTGCCACGGAAAAAATCGTACTCAACATACGCCTCATAAAAGCTATAGTGGCACTGTTGGCCGGGGCTGCCTTATCGGTCAGCGGTCTTCAGATGCAGACCCTCTTCCGTAATCCTCTTGCCGGTCCCTATGTCCTTGGCATCAGTTCCGGTGCAAGTCTCGGTGTGGCACTTGTGGTACTTGCCGGGATCGGTTCATCAATAGGCATTGCCGGAGCAGCGTGGGTGGGTGCGGCTGTCGTGTTGCTCGTGATAACTGCCGTCGGACAGCGAATAAAAGACATCATGGTAATCCTGATTCTGGGCATGATGTTCTCATCGGGCGTAGGTGCTGTCGTGCAGATATTGCAGTACCTCAGCAAAGAGGAATCGCTGAAAGCCTTTGTCATTTGGACGATGGGGGCTTTGGGTGACGTCACCTCCGGACAACTTCTGATTCTTGTTCCATCGGTGTTTGCCGGACTGCTGTTGGCTGTACTGACCATCAAACCGCTTAACCTCCTGCTGTTCGGAGAGGAATATGCCGTAACAATGGGACTGAATATTCGGCGTTCACGCAGCTTGTTGTTTCTCTCGACAACGCTGCTCGCCGGAACGATAACCGCTTTTGCGGTCCGATAGGTTTCATAGGTCTCGCTATGCCTCATGTCACAAGAATGCTTTTCCAAAATAGCGATCATCATGTCCTTCTGCCCGGAACAATTCTTTCGGGAGCATCGATATTGCTTCTTTGCGACATCATTTCTAAAATATTCACCTTGCCGATCAACGCCATTACAGCTCTATTGGGAATCCCAATCGTCGTATGGGTGGTTTTACGCAACAAATCCATCACCGCATGATAGAATTACAGCATTTTTCCATAGGTTACAAAGAAAACTCGTTGCTCCACGAGGTAAATGCCACGATAAAAAAAGGTCAACTGACAGCCCTTATCGGAAGAAACGGGACAGGAAAATCGACGTTGCTCCGCGCCATAGCCGGTCTGAACCGGTGTTATTCCGGAAAAATCATTCTCGACGGGCACGACATCGCCTGCATGAAAACCGAAGATATGGCAAAAACGCTGGCTGTCGTCACGACCGAGCGCACGCGCATCGCCAACCTGCGGTGCAAGGATGTCGTAGCCATAGGCCGTGCTCCTTATACCAACTGGATAGGTAGGATGCAAGAAACAGATAAGGAGATAGTCATGCAATCGCTCATTTCGGTGGGAATGGAGGCTTATGCAAACCGCACGATGGATAAAATGTCGGATGGCGAATGCCAGCGTGTGATGATTGCTCGTGCATTGGCACAGGATACTCCTATCATTCTCCTTGATGAACCGACTTCCTTTCTTGACATGCCTAATCGCTACGAACTTGTGGCGTTGCTTCGTAGGCTTGTCCACGACGAGAAAAAATGTATCATGTTCTCGACACATGAACTTGACATCGCGTTGTCCATGTGCGATTCGATAGCATTGTTAGATACCCCGAATTTAAGTTGCTTGACCGCGTCTGAAATGCAGAAAAGCGGATACATTGACAGACTTTTCCAAAATGAAAACATCCGTTTCGACTCCTTATGCGGTACAATGATTTTGAAACAATGAGTATATACACTGTAGAAAATTTTACTTCAGACATCACTGTTGAAGGATACATCGCCGAATTTCGTGACGAACTACATTTTCTTGAACTTTGCAAACAATGTACCAATTACGGTAAAAGTTGGGGGTGTCCTCCATTTGATTTTGATACGGAATCGTTTCTCCGACAATACAAGTATGCACATCTTATGGCAACGAAGATAATCCCTGAAGACAAAGATATTCCGATTGAATATACACAAAAACTCATTTTACCGGAACGGATACGAATCGAGAGCGAATTATTGGATATGGAACGGAAATATGGAGGGCGTTCATTTGCCTATATAGGTAAATGTCTTCACTGCTCAGATAACGAGTGTACGCGTAACTGCGGCACACCATGCCGACACCCGGAAAAAGTGCGTCCGTCACTCGAAGCCTTCGGATTTGACATAGCCAAAACGCTTTCTGAACTTTTTAACATCGAACTTCTTTGGGGAAAGGATGGCAAATTACCTGAATATCTTGTTCTCGTAAGCGGATTTTTTCATAATGAATACGAACTTTGCAACATAGCATACTAATGATTCGGACATGAAATAAACAGACAAACTAACCACATTCGGTTCAATCTGTTTTGTGATTTCAAATGAATTATAGTTAGATATGTAAAAAGCGACGCTGGAGCTTGAAATAAGTAACGGTTTATCGGTGTATTCTCCGTTAAACCGTCCTGTTTTCGTTAAACGAAAACACAACTTGCTGTCCGCAGGAGCGGACCACATTTATCCAATAATTATTGTGTATTGGCCCATTGTATGGCTATTCTCCTGTGATTTACGAGGCATTTCCATCAGGTGTTTGCCGGCTGCTCTCCCCATAAAAGGGTGGATATCTCTCCATAATCATATGACTTACGTCCATAATTCGGGAATAAGGAGGCGAATATACGGGAAATCTGCCCTTTACATGCCCTATTGTCCATTAATGGATTGTTACTTCTACACATCTACAAATGGAGAGCGGCAGTGAGCCGTATATGGTTTATGGTTTTTCTGCATTATCTTCATTAATGGATTACTACTTCTACACTTCTGCAAATGGAGAATGTAGCCGTGTACACCTTATGGTCTTCCTTCATAATTCTCCATTAACGGATTAATACTTTTACACTCCCATAGACCGATAATTTAAGAATCCGTATCCGGACGGATGCGCGCTCTCACGCCTGCCCATAAGGATTAAAAAGGAACGGTGGACAAGGAACGGAATCCCGCTCGCTTTTCCACACCACTACGGGCCTCTGATGTCGCCTCCGCATAGGAAGAACCGTCCGAACGGAACGGCATCTCCGTCCCCCCCGTCATGTGTATCATGACAATAACTGACTTTGGATGACTATAAGTGACAGGTGGTTTCATCCTGTTCTCTTCTTCCTTTATTTTGTATTCCGAGACAATACCAGTTGTGTAATTTAATAATTTAAGATTTTAAAATATGGATTCAGAAAAGGAAAAGAACCGGCTTTCCGATATCGTTCTCGAGAGGGTCGGACTCACGGGGAACCTTCTGTCAGATCCCGTTTCCCCATCCCCGGAACCGGCGATGAGGATGCTGGGGCATGAAAGGCCGGTGGGGGCAGGGAAAGTGACAGACCCGGAAGAATACAAGAGGAGGTTTCTGGTTCCCCGCTCCCAAGGCCGCTGAATGGAAGACCGCATACATTGACGGGAGACTGCACCGCCGGATCGCCATGCTGGTCAGGGCCGCCGGTTGTGGCAGCATCTCCGGCTTTATCATCCGGCTGCTGGAGCTCCATATGGAGGAACACAGGGAGGATATCGCCGCCCTGCTCGGTGAGGTCTACCGTCCCTGGGATGAGGACGGACAGCCGGGAGGAACGGCCCGCCGATAAAACGTTGTCATCAAGAAGGCATATCATGACAGGAAAGAACGTAAAAGACCGGACCGGTCCCGGCAGGATGGACACGGCCCGCATCCGTGAAATCATGGGGGAAGCACCTGTCTGTCCCCGGGATGGACGTGGAACGTCCGGTAACGACATTATACATTCCGCAAGGAAAAGCGGCTCCATACAGCCGTCCGTCTATGGGGAGGAATACCTGCATGGCATTGCGGGCGTGCAGCGCCGGTCACTGCATATTCCCGCCGCCCTGCACCGGAAACTGTCCATCCTGGCGGGAGCCTCGAGAAACGGGAAGGTCACGCTGGAGGGGTTCATCAACCACCTTGTCTCGCGGCATCTGGAAGAATACAGGGAAATGGTGGACATGATTCTGGAGGAGTCCCTGCCCGGTCGGCCATAAAGGCCCGTTCCCCATGACAGGGGATCTCCCCCGGTGGGAACACCGTTTTTTGTTTCAGAAACAATAGTGTTTAACATTTAATGAAAAAGAAGTATGATGAAAAAGAAAAAGAGTTGTTGGTTGCCATCGCCAGCCAGAAGGGTGGCGTGGGAAAATCCGTCTTTACGGTACTGCTGGCCAGTGTCCTGCATTACCGCAAAGACGTGCGTGTGGCGGTTGTGGACTGTGACTCCCCGCAGCACAGCATCGCCCTGATGCGTGAGAGGGACATGGAGAATGTCATGAAAAATGACGACCTGAAGGTGAACCTGTACCGGCAGTACGAAAGAATCCGTAAGCCTGCCTATCCGGTCATCAAAAGCGACCCGGAAAAGGGGGTGGAAGACCTGCGGCGTTATATGGACGAAAAAGGGGAGACTTTCGATATCGTGCTCTTCGACCTTCCCGGAACGCTCCGCAGCGAGGGGTGTCCATACCGTCTCCGCGATGGACTATATCTTTGTCCCGCTCAAGGCGGACAACATCGTCATGCAGAGCTCCCTGCAGTTTGCCAAGGC
>ENA-OQJP01000218-OQJP01000218.1-human-gut-metagenome-genome-assembly--contig:-NODE-218-length-20558-cov-8.646224_pt1 | contig 20558 bp, 18 predicted proteins | sample MGYA00242611_ERZ504778 | MGnify/ENA primary metagenome ERZ504778 (study PRJEB26092, sample SAMD00036349) | human gut metagenome | host: Homo sapiens | study: EMG produced TPA metagenomics assembly of...
CGACAACTCCTTCGGGGTCTGAAAGGGGCGAGCAGCCCCTTTCTCGTGGATCCAGCGCGTCGAAATCGCTGGTGGTTTTCTGGTTCTCTTTTGACATCAAAAGAGAACAATCAGCCTTAATGAAAAAAGCGCTCTGCCCCGCGCACAGGCGCGCGCCGCTGGTGCTTTTCCGGTTCTCTTTTGGCACGCAAAAGAGAACTTGACCTCGCGTAACCGCGCTTTGACCCCGCGCCACCGGCGCGCAATGCCGTCTCCCTTTTTCGCACGCCCCATTTTGCATCAGCTATTACGCTTTCGATTGATTCGCCGCCAGCGCAATACTCAGCTGTGCCACATCCGACGGCGACACGCCGGGAATGCGTCCCGCCTGCCCCAAGTTTTTCGGGCGGATGCGGGCCAGCTTCTCGCGGGCTTCCAGCGTCAGGCCGGTGAGCTCTGTGTAAGAGAAATCCTCCGGGATGAGGGTCTTCTCGTGGCGGGCCACCTCGTGTATCATCCGGTCCTGCCGGGCAATGTAACCCGCGTACTTGATCTCAGTTTCCAGACGCTCAGCCAGCATGGGCGTGATGCCCTCACCCCAGCCGATCATGCCCGCGATGAGCGGATAGTCGATCTCCGGCCGGCGCAGCAGCTCTTCGGCAATGCCGCCCTCTGCGGCCGGGGCGAGGCCCGCTGCTTCCATCGCGGCGCGCAGGTCCGCCGTGCGCAGATGGGCGTCATGCAGACGGCGGCGCTCTGCGTCCAGCACAGCCTGCGTCTGCTGGTACTTTGTCCAGCGGTCATCCTGCACGAGGCCGTATTCCCTGCCGATGGGCGTCAACCGGGTGTCGGCGTTGTCCTGACGGAGGGTCAGGCGGTACTCGCTGCGGCTGGTCATCATCCGGTAGGGGTCCATGACGCCCTTGGTCACAAGGTCATCCACCAGTGTGCCGAGATAGCTCGACTGCCTGGGCAGGATGAGCTGGCTTTCGCCCAATGCGTTCCGGGCAGCGTTCAGACCGGCCAGCAGGCCCTGCGCGGCGGCTTCCTCGTAGCCCGAGGTGCCGTTGAACTGTCCCGCGCCGTAGAGGCCCCGCACCACCTTGCTTTCCAGCGTGGCTTCGAGGCTGGTGGGGTCTACGCAGTCGTACTCGATGGCGTAGGCCGGGCGCATGATCTCAATATTCTCGAAGCCCTTGATGCTCCGGTAGAATGCATTCTGTACATCCTCCGGCAGACTGCTGGACGCACCCTGCAGATACATTTCCTCGGTGTTCTCGCCGCAGGGCTCCACGAAGATGGGATGCCGGTCCTTCCCTGCAAACCGCACTACCTTGTCCTCGATCGACGGGCAGTAGCGCGGGCCGACGCCCTCGATCATGCCGCCGTAGAGCGGGCTGCGCTGGATATTGTCCAGAATGATCCTGTGCGTCTCAGGGTTGGTGTAGGCGATCCAGCACTCCACCTTGTTGTGTATCGGGGCATCGGTCATGAAGCTGAAGGGCTGAAGTTCATTGTCCGGGTCGCCGGGCTGGCATTCCAGCTTAGAGAAGTCGATGCTCCGCCGATGCACCCGGGCAGGCGTACCGGTCTTGAAGCGGCGCAGCGGCAGACCGGCGGCTTTCAGGCTCTCGGTGAGGGCGTTGGCCGCGTGCATCCCGTCGGGGCCGGAGGCGTACCATGCATCGCCCACGAAAATTTTTCCGCCGAGGTTGGTGCCGGTGGCGATGACCACGCACTTTGCGCCATACTCCCCGTTCAGCTGGGTGACGACGCCCTTCACATGGCCGTCCTCCACCTCGATGGAAACGATTTCCGCCTGATGGATAGCCAGCCCCGGCGTCAGCTCAAGGGCGTGCTTCATATATTCATGATAGCGCTTGCGGTCGGTCTGGACGCGCAGAGCATGGACAGCGGGGCCTTTGCCCTTGTTGAGCATCCGGCTCTGTAAATAGGTGGCATCTGCCGCAAGGCCCATCATGCCGCTCAGCGCATCCAATTCGCGTACCAACGTACCTTTTGCCGTTCCGCCGATGCTGGGGTTGCAGGGCATATTGCCGATGGCGTCCAAGCTCATCGTGAACACCGCCGTCTTTGCGCCCAACATCGCGGCAGCATGGGCCGCCTCAATGCCCGCATGGCCGGCACCGATGACGATAACGTCGTAGTCTCCTAAATGGTTCATACTTTCCTCTATTTGCAACATAAAATCTTCGGCGAAGCCGTAAATCGGAGAAACGAGAAAAAAGCGTTTAGCGAAGCGGCTAGCTTTTTTCCGTTTCGACTTCTCCTTTGGGGTCTGAAAGGGGCGAGCAGCCCCTTTCTCGTGGATCCAGCGCGTCGAAATCGCTGGTGCTTTTCTGGTTCTCTTTTGCCATCAAAAGAGAACAATTCCACTTAACGTAAAAGCGCTCTGCCTCGCGCACAGGCGCGCAACGATACTGTCCTTACTTCCCCACGCAGAATCTCTCAAACACCTCATTGATGACCACCTCCGAGGCGTTCTCCCCTGTCAGCTCGCAAAGTGCATCCAGCGCGTCGTCCACGCAGACCGACACGGCGTCCAGCCCGAGCCCCTGCGCGGCGTCCAGCGCTCCGGCCACGGCATCCCGAGCGCGGGTGGCGGCAGAAAGCTGCCGCTGTCCCGAGAGGCTTGCGGCGTGGGGGTCGATTTGGTTGGTCCCCAGCAGGCGGGCTACCGCCGCCGCGATGACCTTCCGCGCCCCTTCTTCCTGACAGCAGACCGGCAGCACCATCGCAAAATAGGGCGCGATGAGCTCTGCGTCGAACCGGGTGAGCTTGTCCTCTTTATTGACCAGCGCGATGGCCGGACGACCCGCGCAGCGCTGAGCCAGCTCCAGGTCCTCCCGGGTCGGGCGCTCCGAGCCGTCGAAGACGGCGAGGATAAGCCCCGCCTCGTCCAGCTTCTTCCAGCTGCGGCGGATGCCTTCGGCTTCGATCTCGTCTTCCGTCTGACGCAGACCGGCGGTATCGAAGAGGTTCAGCCGGATGTCGCCCAGCTGGACGGCCTGCTCCACCACGTCGCGGGTGGTTCCGGCCACCGGCGTGACGATGGCCCGGTCGAATCCGGCCAGCAGGTTGAGCAGGGTGGATTTGCCCGCATTGGGCTTGCCCACGATGGCACAGTCCACGCCCTCGCGGAGGACGGCGCCCGCGTCGTAGCTCTGGATGAGGGCGTCCAGCTCCTGCTCTACTCCGCCTAGGACGTCGCAGAGGTGGCTCTGGCTCAGTTCCGGGACATCTTCCTCAGGGAAGTCCACCCAGGCGGCCAGATGGGCCTGCAAGGCCGTCAGAGCGTCTTTCTGGGCCGCTGTCTTCCGGGCCAGCGCACCGTTCAGGGAGGCATTTGCCAGAGCAGCCCCCTGTCGGCCATCGGCGGAGATGATGTCCATGACGGCTTCGGCCTGGGTCAGACTGAGCTTGCCGTTCAGGAAAGCGCGGCGGGTGTACTCGCCGGGAGCGGCAGGCGACGCGCCCGCCGCAATGCAGGCTTCCACCAGCCGCCGGGCGACTGCACTGCCGCCGTGGCAGGAAAGCTCCACCACATCCTCGCCGGTGTAGCTGTGGGGCGCGCGGAAAAAAGCGCCACGCCCTCGTCGAAAGCCTCTTCCCCCTCCACGAACGCACCGAACATGGCCGTATAGCCTTTGGCGTCCGCGACCTTTTTGGCCGGGTTTGCCGGTCGGAACACCTTCGCCGCCACTTCATAGCTTTCCGGGCCGGACAGCCGCACGATGGCGATGCCGCCCGCACCCGGAGCGGTAGCAATGGCCGCAATGGTCGAATGCTGCATCTTCTCCCCTCCTTATGCGCAGATGAATACAGTATATTCTACCACGAACCGCCAAAAAAAGAAATATGCTGCGCAAAAAAGCGGCACACCGCCGGAGAGTCCGCATTGATCCTTCACTTTATTGTGCAGCAAAAAAGGGTGTGCAGCCCCTGAAAGACTGCACACCCCGCTGTGTGTGAAAGAAAAATCAGAATGCGGCAATATCGGCCGTAGTGATGGCCTTGCCGGGCAGGGTGCGGCTGTCGGCGTTCTCCGACAGGGCCAGCTTGCCCTCGCGCAGCAGCTTGACGGCCTTCTCGTGGTCAGCCGCGTTCCAGTTGTTGCCCACGAGCTTCCAGTTGTTGTCCACGTGCGGCTCGATGGTGCCGCCCTTGACGGTGCGGATGTACTCGCCCAGCAGTTCGCGGATGCCGCCCACATCGCCGCGCACGTCGATCTCCAGCAGCTTGGGCAGCTCGTCGCCCTCCTTGAAGATGTCAGCATAAGCCAGCAGCTGGGTGGTGGCACGGTAGTTGTTGACGGCCACCACGAAGCTGTCATCGTCCTCCACCGGACGACCATCCATCCAGGTCAGGTTCTGGATGCGGTTGCCGGGCTGCTTGGAGATGTCGAGGTCATACTTGACGCCTGCAAAGGCATCGTACAGGTAGTAGCGGACGGAAGAGTCGAATGCGATGGTCACATCGCCCGGCTCCCAGGTCTTGAAGAAGGCAGCAGACCACTCCATGAACTGACGCAGCTGCCAGCCGTTCATCTGCAGCTTGTACAGGGTGTTCTGGTAGGTGTAGATGCTTGCCATGTCGCACTTGCGGATGGTGCCCTCGCGCATCTGGGAGGTCATGGAGGTCAGAGCCGTTGCGGACACCTGAGCGTCGGTGTAGTACATCTGTACCTCGTTGATAAAGTCCAGCAGAGCAGTATCCTGCACCATGGCCTGCGGCAGGCAGTCGATCTCGTTTTCGGGGGCCAGATCACCGCCGACCAGCTGGCCGATGGGGGTCACGGCGTCGTCCTTAGCGCGCTGGTCGTACTCTGCCAGCAGAGCGGTCAGCTCGGGGTCGGGAGCGTAGTCCTTGATGATCAGGTTCTCAGAGGTGCGGTCCTTCACCTTCCACTTGCCGTTCAGGCCGCGCTCGAGATAGACGTGGATGTCGGAGACGGTGGCACCGGCATTCTTGTTCTCGACCACCAGCACACCGTTGATCATCTTGTTGGGGATGCTCTTGTGGCCGTGAGCGGCGACGATGACGTCGAACTCGGGGCAGGCATTTGCCAGGTCGGTGACGCCGGAGCCATAGACGCCGTACTCATTGTCAATATCCATATGCATAACGCCGATGATGACATCCACATCGTTCTTGATCTTATCAATGATCTTGCGGCTCTCGTCCACCGGGTTGGTGACAGTCCAGCCCTCGAGGTTCTTGGCGTCCCAGCGGGTGATGTTGGGAGTGACCATACCGATGACGCCGATCTTGACGCCGCCCTTTTTGATGATGGTGTAGCCGTCCGCCAGAGGCTTGCCTTCGGGGCTGTAGACGTTGCCGGTCAGCACCTTGGCCTTCTGCTGGGAGAGCACCTTTTCCAGCGTGGCCATGCCATAGTTGTACTCATGGTTGCCGGTGACGTAGACATCGTAGCCGATGGCGTTCTGAGCAGCGATCATGGGGTGGACATCGTCGTTCAGGAACAGCTCAGCGGAGTTTGCCTGAATCGTGTCGCCTGCATCCACGACCAGCGTGGTCTTGGTGCGGTTCTCCTTGATGGCAGTTGCCTGCTGGGCCACGCTGCCGGATGCGTCGGCCTTGTTGGCGGCGTAATCCCAGGGGTCAAACTTACCGTGGGTATCGCTGGTGGCAAGGATCTGCAGGTCCATGCTCCACAGGTCTTTGATGCCGGCAGCGGAAGCAGCCGGGACCAGACCGCTCATTGCGGCGGCGGTAGCCGATGCACCGGCCACGCGCAGGAAATTACGGCGGGAGATCTTATTCTGTTCCATAATAATTCCTCTCTTTTTTGCTTGGTATACGCTCCGAAGCATTTGTAGCTCTAGTATAAGGCTTGCCGATATTGTTTTACAATGTACAAATAGGAGAAAAATTTCTTCCGGAATTGGGCATATTCTCCAATTTTTCGATAAGAACGACTTTTCTTTCGAAATTATTCTTTCAGATTTGCTTTTCATCGTAAACCATCTTCATGCAAAAGACGTGTAAATTTATAGTGTGCCTCGTACAAAAAAGCCCCTCCCCTGCACGGCTTCCGCCATGCGGGAGAGGGGCTTATCCTTCAGCTTTTACAGCTCGATCTTGCCGAAGCTCAGATCAGCGAAGTCATCCACACGCTCGGTGCGCTTGGGTGCCACAGGGGCAGCATTCTCGGCATCGCGCGGGGTGTAGGTGCGCTCAGGCACATTGGAGCGGTAACCGCCACGACCGCTGCCATTGCGCGGGCCGCGGCCATTCCGGTCACCACGGCGCTCGCCGCCGCGATGATAGCCGCCATTGCGGCCATTGCCGTTGCGGTCACGGCCGCCGCGGGGTCCGCGGGGACGTGCATTTGCGCTCTCAGCCACAGCATTGGGGTCGGTGGAGTAGATGACCACACGGCGGTCACGGCCCTCGCCCTTGCTCTCGCTGCGGACGCCCTCCATCTTGCCGATGGCAGAGTGGATGATGCGGCGCTCGTAGGGGTTCATGGGCTCCATGGCAAAGCTGCGGCCGGTGCGGCGCACCTTGGCACCGATGCGCTGTGCCAGTGCGGTCAGGTCGCTCTCGCGCTTGTCGCGGTAGCCGGCCACATCGAGGCCCAGCTTGATGTAGTCGCCCTCGAGGCGGTTTGCCACGAGGCTTGCCAGATAGGACAGGCTCTCCATCGTCTCGCCGCGGCGGCCGATGAGGGCGCCCATCTTCTCGCCGTCCAGACGGATGATAGTAGCCTCACCCTTCTGCACAGCGCTGAACTTGACGTCCTGTACGCCCATCTTCTCGATGACATCCTTCAGGTAGTCCACAGCGGCCTTGACCTTGGCGTTCTCCTCGATGTTGATGGGGACTTCCACCTCTTCGCCCTCGGCGGCGGGAGCAGCCTGCTCTTCGGCAGGGGCAGCTTCCTCAGCGGGAGCGGCAGTCTCTTCGACGACAGGCTCAGCCGCCACAGGAGCAGCCTTCTCCTCCACAACGGGAGCGGGCTCCTCAACGGGGGCAGCAGGAGCTGCCGCAGGCTCGTCCGGCAGCTCGACGCTGACCCGGACCTTGGCGGGAGTGAGCTTCAGGCCCAGAAAACCGGTCTTCTGGGGCATTTCCAGCACTTCGTAGCTGACGTTGATGTCGTCCTTTTCCACGCCCAGCAGAGCGCAGGCGTTGGTGCGTGCTTCATCGACCGTCTTGCCGGTCGCTTCCTGCGTACGGATCATAACCGTCAATCCTCCTTTTTGTTCTGCAGCTCGCTCAGCGGGACAGTGCGCTCGTCCTTGTAGCGCTCAGCATCCTGCTGGCGGGCATACTCGAGGCGGCGCTTGTTCATCTCGCTGGCGGAGATGTTCTTTTCCACGACCTCACCGGTCTTCTCGTCCTGGACCTTGATGGTGGTGCTCTTCACGCCGCGCTTCTCTTCCTTCCTGCGGGAAGCGATCTCGGCCTTGACCTGCTCCTTCATCTTCTCGGGGTCATAAATCTTGCGCATGACCTGGGTCTGGACGGTCATCACGATGTTGGAAATGACGTAGTACAGAGAGAATGCGCAGGGAACGGTAAAGCAGAAGAAGACGTACATCAGAGGCATCATATACATGGTCAGCTTCATGCTGCCCTGCATCTCCTGGCCGGAGGCCTTCATGCTGATGTGGGTGGAGATGAACATGGTGACGACAGCCAGGATGGGGAAGATCAGCAGGGGCAGGTTGTCTGCTGCCAGGCTGTACTGCGGCACACGGGTCAGGTCGATGCCGAAGAAGTCCATGTGCTGGCCGAACTCCGTGATGGTGTTCAGCTGGTCTGGGGTGAACACAGAGGTGACGGTGGACTCACCGGCCAGCACCTGTGCGATGATATTGGTGTCGCGGGTCACCTGAGTGAAGCTGATGCCCAGAGCGGTCATGGCATCGCCTGCGGCGGTGATGGCGTCGGCGCCGATGTGGAAGATGCGCTGCAGCGGGCGGTACACGACCTCGATGACGCCGAACATGACGAGGAAGTTGACCAGCATGGGCATACAGCCGGCGGTGGGCTTATAGCCAAACTCCTGCTGCAGCTTCATCAGCTCTTCCTGCTGCTTATCAGGCTTGTCCTTGTACTTTTTCTGGATGTCGGCGATCATCGGCTGGAAAGCGGACATCTTGGCCATGCTCTTCTGCTGGTTGAGCTGCAGAGGGATGCTGAGCAGGCGGATAACGATGGTGAAGATGATGATGTCCCAGCCGTAGTTCGGGATGAGGTTGTAGATCCACTCCATCACATAGCCGAGAGGTACACCGAGGATGTACAAAATATTCATGTCTCTGTCCATTCTGCCCCGCCTGTGGTGCGGGACGGTTATTTTTATCGTAGGACACGCCGCCCACAGTTCAGCACGTCACAAGAAGCATTATAATAGCATTTCCTCTCAGCCTCTCCTATCAGGAGAGGTGTCACGCCGCAGGCGTGACGGAGAGGTTTTCCTCCCCTCTGCCGCCCTTTTTCAAAGGGCATTGACGGAGAGGTCTTCCCCGCTTCAGCGCTCTTCCAAAGAGCACCGACGAAGAGGTTTTCCACTTATTTTTCGTGTCTGGTGGAAAACAAAGCCGAGGCTGAGAGATGCCGGGCTGGATTTTTCCAGCGGCCTTTTTCCGGCACAGGGTCGTAGCCCCAGCGGCCCAGCGGATTGCACCGGGCGATGCGCCACGCCGTCAGCAACAGCCCTTTGACGCAGCCGTGGGTGCGGATGGCCTCGATGCCGTACTGGCTGCAGGAGGGCGAAAAGCGGCAGTTCCGCCCCAGCCCCGGGCTGATGAACTTCTGGTAGAGCCGGATGAGCCCGCAGAGGGCTTTCTGAAAGATGCTCACGCCTCGGGCTTCCGGACCGGCGGCAGGGTGGCCGGGGGCTTTGCGCCCGGCTGCTTTGCCTTATCCGGCAGGCCGGCCTGGGCAAAGAGCTTCGCCACGATGGCGCTGAGCTGCCAGCTCTTGAGCCGGGGGGTCATGCCCCGGGCCACGAAAACGAGGTCGTAGCCGCCGATGTTGTAGTCGAGGTGCTCGTCGATGGCGGCCTTCATGACGCGGCGGGCGCGGTTGCGCTGCACGGCGTGGCCGATCTTTTTGGTAGCCGTCAGGCCCACCCGGGTGCGCTTGCCCCGCGTTTTGAGCACGTAGAGCACCAGCGCCTGGTTGACATAGGACTTGCCGCGGGCATACACGCGGCCAAACTCGCCGTTGCGGCGGATGGGACGATAGCGCATCCTGTGCGCCTCCCTTCAGGTGATGTGGGAGCACCGCCCGGAAAAAAGCAATGCTCAGTGTTCAGTATAGCAAAAAAACGCCGACATGAAAAGCTCATCCGGGCGTTTTCTCTGCCAAATCTTTGACAGTTTTTTTAGGCAATGCGACTATTCACCGCAGCTTTCCGGCCTTTTTCCCGAATGCCGGGTAAAAAAATAAGACCGCCAATCCAATATCAGCGGCCTTTTTGCGCATATTCCATTCTGCGCCGGACCTGATGCATACTGCTCAGGATCAGACGGTCAGGCTCTTGCGGCCCTTAGCACGGCGTGCGTTGATGACCTTGCGGCCGTTCTTGGTGCTCATGCGGGTCAGGAAGCCATGAACTTCCTTGCGCTGACGCTTCTTGGGCTGAAAAGTTCTCTTCATGGTGTATTTCCTCCGTAAAAACTCGTCCCCGGTATGGGGTCTATTCTGGTCCCAAAATGGGGACAGGCTTGCAATTCAACAGTATATCGCACACTATGGCCTTCTGTCAAGCATTTTTTTCGCTTTCCTTCAAACTTTTTTGAAAAACCTCTGTGGAGAAACTTTCAACTTTTTCACCCATTTCCCGTGGAAAACTTTTTATCCACAATATCTTGTGGCTTTTCTCCGCCTTGGACACAAGGCCGTTTCCCAGACGCAGGTATGTCTTTTTTATGTATTATAAATTACCTTATATAATATAGACGCAGGGGGATTTTTGTGGTATACTAACCTGGTATCAGCAGCATTGTTGAAAACTTCAATGGAGTGGATGTACTATGGATTCTTTCAAGGACGTTTTAGAGGCTGCCCAGAGCTACTGCAAGGCGCAGATGGCGGAGCCGACGTATAATCTCTATATCGACGGGTTGGAGCCTATCAGCTTTGAGGACTCCAGCCATATCACCCTCTCGGTGCGCAACGACTTCATCTGCAAGATCGTGACGGACCGTTATCTCGGCCTGCTCAAAGAGGCCTTCAAAACAGTGCTGGGCTTTGACGTGGACATCACCCTCGTCGTCCCCAGCACGCCGCCCCACGAAGTGGTGCTGGCCCAGCAGTACGAGGCGAACCCCGCTCCCCGCAGGGCAACTATGAATTCACCTTCGAGAACTTCATCAAAGGCCCATCCAACCAGTTTGCGTTTGCTGCGGCGCAGGCTGTCGCGGCCAACCCCTCCGGTGCCTACAACCCGCTGTTCATCTACGGCGGCTCGGGCCTCGGCAAGACCCATCTGCTGACGGCCATCCAGACCGAGATCAAGCGCACCCACCCCGACTTCGTCATCATGTATGTCACCTGTGAGCAGTTCACCAACGAGCTGATCGCGGCCATCCGCGCCGGCAGCACCGAGGACTTCCGGATGAAGTACCGCGTGGCCGACCTGCTGCTGGTGGACGACATCCAGTTCATCGCGGGCAAGGAGTCCACCCAGGAAGAGTTCTTCCACACCTTCAACTCCCTCCACGATGCCCACAAGCAGATCGTCATCGCATCCGACCGCCCGGCCAAGGAAATCAAGAGCCTGGAAGAGCGTCTGCGCACCCGCTTCGAGTGGGGCCTGACCGCCGACGTCCAGCCGCCGGATTTCGAGACCCGCGTGGCCATCGTCAAGCGCAAGGCGGAGCTTCTCCACCTCGACCTGCCCGAGGATGTGGCCGAGTTCATCGCCAACCATCTGAAAAATAACATCCGCCAGCTGGAAGGCGCGGTCAAAAAGCTCAACGCCTACTATATGCTCGAGGGCATCCAGCCGGTCATCAGCGTGGCACAGAATGCCATCAAGGACATCCTCAACGAGACCCAGCCCGTGCCTGTCACCATCGAGAAGATCGTGGGCGAGGTATCCCGCACCTTCAACGTCTCCCCTGCCGACATCCGCGGCACCAAGCGGAACGCCAATGTGGCCTCTGCCCGCCGTGTGGCCATCTACATCCTGCGCGAGGTCACCGGCATGAGCATGGAGGAGATCGGCCGGGAGTTCTCGGGCCGTGACCATTCCACCATCGTCTACTCCCTCAAGACCATGGAGCGGGACATGAAGAATGACCAGCACCTGCGGGAGACGGTGAGCGACATCATCAAGAATGTGAAGGCTTAACGCACCAGAACCGGTGCAAAAGTCATACTCATTCAGGGGTCAAACCCCAAAATATGGGGAGAAAGAGGAACAAAAGGGGAAAATAGACCTAGATATTGTGGTGAAAAGCCGAAACTTTCCACTCTTTCCACATGGTTTTCAACATTCAACCTCCGTTTTTCACAGCGGATGTGGAAAGAACCACGGCTCTCCCCGATTCAACATTCCATCCACAGTTCCTCAACATCTCCGTGGAAAACCAAATCCCCGCATCCCGGCAAGGGTTTGCAGAGTTTTCCACATCTTCCCCACCCCCTACTACGATTACTACAACAAGTTCAATAAAGAAAACAGGTTTTTGCATCGGATCCCATGAGGAACAACAGCAAAACTGACACAAAAAAGGAGAGAAGAAGATTTGAACATCATCTGCGACAAAACTCTTCTGAGTGCAGCCATTGACGGCGTATCCAAAGCAGTCACTCTGCGCTCTACCATCCCGGTACTGGAGGGCATTTTACTGAAGGCAGAAGGCTTCCAGCTGACCCTCACCGGCTACGACCTCGAAATGGGCATCGTGACCACCATCGAAGCCAATGTCAAAGAACCCGGTGAGCTCGTGCTGAACGCCAAGCTGCTCAGCAGCATGATCAGCCGGATGCCGGCAGGCCAGATCACCATCCAGTCTGCCGATAATGGCAAAACCACCATCCAGAGCGGGGTGGCGCAGTTCGAGATCCAGTCCATGTCGGCCACCGATTTCCCCGAGCTGCCCAACACCGGCGCCGAGGAGACCCTGACCATCAAGACCGGCGTGCTCCGCGATATGATCGATCGCACCCTCTACGCCGTCAGCCAGGATGAGAAAAAACCTGCGCATACCGGTGAACTTTTTGAGATAGACCCGGATAAAATGACCATCGTTGCCCTGGACGGCTACCGTCTAGCCATCGTGGAGCGGCCCGTCACTGCCGTCAAGGACATCCGCATCATCGTCCCCAGCAAGACCATGACCGAAGTGTCTCATCTGCTGCCCAACGACGACGAAGAGCCGGTCCACATCTGTGCCAACCGCCGCTACGTCGTGTTCATGACCGCCGGCTACACCATCATGAGCCGCCTCATCGAGGGCGAGTTCCTCAACTATCACAACGTCATCCCCGCTGGCAGCCGCACCCGTGTGACCATCGACAGCAAGGAGTTCATCGAGACCATCGAGCGCGCTTCTCTGATTATTACAGAGCGTTTAAAAAATCCCCTCCGCATCACTTTTACAGAGGGTAAAGTCGTCGTCCGCTGCCAGACCAATCTGGGCCGCGTCGTCGATGAGTTCAACGCCGAGTGCGAGGGCGACGAGGTGGAGATCGGCTTCAACAACCGCTACCTGTTGGACGCGCTGCGCAATGCCCGCACCGAGAAAGTGCGGATGGAGATCAGCGGCCCGCTGAGCCCGGTGAAGGTGCTGCCGGTGGAGGGCAATGACTTCCTGTATCTGGTCCTGCCCGTCCGCTTCAAAAACGACTGAGAGGCGTAATAAAATGCAAAAGATCCTCATCCATACCGAATTTATCAAGCTGGACGCCCTGCTGAAATATGCGGGCCTGTGCGAGACCGGCGGCGAAGCCAAGGAGCTCGTTCAGGGCGGGGCCGTGAAGGTCAACGGCGAAGTCTGCACCATGCGCGGCAAGAAGTGCCGCCCGGGCGATACCGTGGAGCTGGACGGACAGACCATCGAGATCGGGATGGGCGGCTGATGCGGCTGCTCTCTCTCGAGGTCGAAAATTACCGGAACATCGCCTCGGCCAGCCTGACGCCGGGCCGGGAGCTGACTGTCATCTGCGGCAACAACGGCCAGGGCAAGACGAACCTCCTGGAAGCCATCTGGCTGCTCACCGGCGGCAAGAGCTTCCGGGGCGGCAAGGATGCAGAGCTGGTGCGCCGGGGCGAACCCTTCGCCGTGCTCAAAGCGTCCACCCTCCGCGCACAGCAGGAAGAGCAGGAAACGGAAGAGCCGAACCGCGTCCGCCTGACGGTGGGCGCGCCGGACTCTCCCCGCCCGGGCCGGACAGTCTCGGTGAACGGGGGCGCAGTCAAGCGGGCGGCCAGCCTTGCGGGCAGCTTTCCGGCGGTGGTCTTCGACCCCGGACACCTGAGTCTCGTGAAGGGCGCACCGGAAGGGCGGCGGAAATTTCTGGATGCGGCCCTCTGCCAGCTCTACCCCGGCTACCTGACCCTCTACCGCCGCTATGTCCGGGCTTTGCAGCAGAAAAATGCGCTGCTTCGGCGCTCTTCCAATGGCATTGAGCGGCCTTATGCTGAAAAGCGGGCCTTGTTAGAGGTGCTGAATGTGGAGCTTGCCCAGCAGGGCGAGGCCATCCAGCAGCGGCGCAGAGCCTATCTCGCCGCCCTCTCCCCGCTGGCCTGTGCCAACTATGAGGAGCTTTCCCGCGGGGCGGAAACACTGAGTCTGCGGTATGCGGCCCAGTTCGAGCCGGGCGGTCTGGCCCAGCTTCTGCGGCAGAAAATGCCCGAAGAGCTGCGGGCCGGGCAGAGCCTCTGCGGCCCTCACCGGGAAGATCTGGACCTTCTTCTGGATGGTCAGCCTGCAAAAGTGTATGCGAGTCAGGGACAGCAGCGGAGCGTCGTGCTCAGCCTGAAAATGGCCGAAGCCGCCGCAGCTGCCTCCATCACGGGCGAACACCCGGTGATGCTGCTGGACGACGTGCTCAGCGAGCTGGACGATGGCCGCAAGCAGTATCTGCTCACCCGGATGCGGGAAAAGCAGACCTTCGTGACCAGCTGCGACGACACCGCTTTCCTCAAAACGGACGGCGAAGTCTACCGGATGAACGGCGGCGTACTGACGAAAGTGTGATGCAATGTATGTACACCTTGGCCGCGATTATGTCCTGAACGACCGGGACATCATCGGCATCTTCAATCTGGAAACGACGACCATCTCACCCCGGGGGCGGGAGTTTCTGAACTACGCCCAGAAAAACGGGGCAGTGGTGAGCCTGTCCGATGAGCTGCCCCAGAGCTATGTGCTGGCAGATTCCCCGGTGGATACGATCTATCTCTCGGAGCTGTCGCCGGCTGCGCTCAAACGGCGCACGGAGATGAAACTGGAATAAGCCAACCAGCGATTGATCGCTTTTACAAATAGTAACGAAAAAACGAAACAAAACAAAAGGGAGAAAGGAAATGGCAGAGGAAATCATTACCAGTACCAACGCAGAAACTGCGACGGACCATGAATACAACGCCAGCGAGATCCAGGTCCTGAAAGGTCTGGAGGCAGTGCGCAAGCGCCCCGGTATGTATATCGGCTCCACCGGCGAGCGCGGCCTGCACCATCTGGTGTACGAGATCGTGGACAACGCCATCGACGAGGCTCTGGCCGGTTACTGCGACCACATCGAGGTCAAGATCCTGAAGGGCGACATCATTCAGGTCACGGACAATGGCCGCGGCATCCCCGTGGACATCCAGGCTGATACCGGTCTGCCTGCCGTCACCGTCGTCTATACCATCCTCCACGCCGGCGGCAAGTTCGGCGGCGAGAACTCCGGCTACAAGGTGGCCGGCGGCCTGCACGGCGTCGGCGCGTCCGTCGTCAACGCCTGCTCGGAGTGGCTGACCGTCAACGTCCGCCGCGACGGCCGCGAGTACGAGCAGACCTTCCGCCGCGGCGACCCGGACGGCCCGCTGAAGTGCATCGGCACCGTGGACCCCAGTGTCACCGGCACCCGCGTCACCTTCAAGCCCGACCCGGAGATGTTCAAGGACACCACCGTCTACAACTTCGAAACGCTGGAAAAACGCCTGCGGGAAGAGAGCTTCCTGAACGCCGGTGTCAAGATCACCCTGACCGACGAGCGCGAGCTCTACACCCCCGTCCTCGAGGACGGCAAGGAGGGTGAGCCCACCTACCGCACCGAGGTCATGTGCTACGAGGGCGGTATCAAGAGCTTCGTCACCTATCTGGGCGAAAAGCGCGACCTCGAGGTGCTCCACCCCAATGTCATCTATCTCAAGGGCCAGACCGACCGGGGCATGGCAGAGATCGCCTTGCAGTATAATTCCAGCTACAATGAGCTGCTGCTGAGCTTCGCCAACAACGTCAACACCCCCGACGGCGGCACCCATGAAGAGGGCTTCCGCAGCAGCCTCACCCGCGTCTTCAACGATTATGGCCGCAGCCACGGTCTGCTGAAGGACAAGGACGAGAACCTTTCCGGCGCTGACGTCCGCGAGGGCCTCATCTGTGTCATCTCCGTCAAGCTGCAGGAGGCCGAGTTCGAGGGCCAGACCAAGGCAAAGCTGGGCAATACGGAAATCCGCACCCTCGTCTCCAACATGGTCTACTCCAAGCTGATGGAGTTCTTCGAGGAGAACCCCGGCGTGGCCAAGGCCATCTTCGAAAAGGCCACCCAGGCCGCCCGCGCCCGCGCCGCCGCCAAGAAGGCCCGTGAGCTGGTGCGCCGCAAGAGCGCCCTCGAGACCAGCCGGATGCCCGGCAAGCTGGCAGACTGCCGCGAAAAAGACCCCACCCGCACTGAGATCTTCATCGTCGAGGGCGATTCTGCAGGCGGCTCGGCCAAGATGGGCCGTGACTCGGCCATCCAGGCCATCCTCCCCCTGTGGGGCAAGATGCTCAACGTCGAAAAGGCCCGCGCCGACCGTATCTACGGCAACGACAAGCTGATGCCTGTCGTGCTGGCACTGGGCTGCGGCATCGGCGACGAGTTCGATATTTCCAAGCTGCGGTATGACAAAGTGTTCATCATGGCCGATGCCGATGTCGATGGCTCTCACATCTGCACCCTGATGCTCACCTTCTTCTTCCGCTATATGCGCCCCCTCATCGAGCAGGGCCATGTCTATGTGGCACAGCCCCCGCTGTTCAAGGTGCAGAAGGGCAGCACCATCAAATACGCCTACAACGACGCCGAAATGGCCCTGCTCTCGCAGGAGATGCCCGGCGCGAAGATAAACCGCTATAAGGGCCTTGGCGAGATGAACCCGGAGCAGCTCTGGGAGACCACCATGAACCCGGACAACCGCGTCATCGTCCGCATCACCATCGAGGATGCCGAGAAGGCCGATGAGGCGTTCACCATCCTGATGGGCGATCAGGTGGAGCCCCGCCGCCGCTTTATCGAGACCAACGCCCAGTACGCAAAGCTCGACGTGTAATTGGAGGAAACAATGGAAGAAGATTATGTGATGATACCGGGCAGCGGTACCAAGATGATCATCCGGGACGTCAAGAAGGAGATCGAGACGGCGTTTCTGGATTACTCCATGTCGGTCATCGTGGCCCGCGCCCTGCCGGATGTGCGTGACGGCCTGAAGCCCGTCCACCGCCGCATCCTCTATACCATGCACGAACGAGGCAACGACCCCAGCCATCCCTACCGCAAGTCGGCGGATACCGTCGGTGCGGTGCTGGGCTCTTACCACCCCCACGGCGACGCCTCCGTTTACGACGCCATGGTCCGTCTGGCACAGGATTTCTCCCTGCGCTACCCGCTGGTGGATGGTCAGGGTAACTTCGGCTCGGTCGATGGCGACCCCCCGGCTGCTTACCGTTACACCGAGGCCCGCATGAGCCGCATGGCGGTCGAGATGCTGACCGACATCGACAAGGACACCATCAACTGGGACCCCAACTTCGACGAGACGAAGAAAGAGCCCAGCGTCCTGCCCTGCCGCTTCCCCAACCTGCTGGTCAACGGCAGTCAGGGCATCGCCGTCGGCATGGCCACCAACATCCCGCCCCACAACCTCAGTGAGGTCATCGACGGCTGCGTGGCCTATATCGAGGACCCCGACATCGACCTGCCCGGCCTGATGGAGCACATCAAGGGACCGGACTTCCCCACTGCCGGCATCATCATGGGCCGCAGCGGCATCCGCGCCGCCTACGCCACCGGCCGCGGCAAGATCACCCTGCGGGGCCGTGCTGCCATCGAAGAGACCAAGAATGGCCGTACCCAGATCATCATTACGGAGATCCCGTATATGGTCAACAAGGCCCGCCTCATCGAGAACATGGCAGAGCTGGTCAAGGACAAGCGGATCGAGGGCATCACCGGCCTGAACGATGAGACCAACCGCAAGGGTATGCGCATCGTGGTGGACATCCGCAAGGACGCCAACGCGCAGGTCATCCTGAACCAGCTGTACCAGTACACCCAGCTGCAGGATACCGTGGGCGTCATCATGCTGGCCATCGACCACAAGGTGCCGAAGGTCATGACCCTGAAACAGATGATACAGAAGTACGTCGAGTTCCAGGATGAAGTCGTCCGCCGCCGCACGCAGTATGATTTGAAGAAGGCCAAGGAGCGCGCCCACATCCTCGAGGGTCTGAAGAAGGCCACCGACATCGTGGATGAGCTCATCGCTACCATCCGCGCCTGCAAGGGCGGCATGGCCGAGGCAAAGGCCGCTATCATGGAACAGTTCGGCTTCGATGACCCGCAGGCCGACGCTATCGTGAAGCTGCAGCTGGGCCGTCTGGCTGGTCTCGAGATCCTCAAGATCGAGGAAGAGCTGTCCGGCTTGCAGGCAAAAATCAAGGATTGGGAGGACATCCTCGCCAACGACGCCCGTGTTCTGGAGATCGTGAAGAACGAGCTGCTGGACATGAAGAAGCGCTTCGGCGACGAGCGCCGCACCGAGATCCAGTCCGTCACCGGCGAAGTGGACATCGAAGACCTCATCGCCGAGGAGCAGTGCGTCTACACCCTCACCGAGGCCGGCTATATCAAGCGCCAGCTCAAGGCCACCTATCAGGCCCAGAAGCGCGGCGGCCGCGGCATCTCCGGCATGACCCGGAAGGAAGAGGATATCGTGCAGGAGATGTTCGTGGGATCTACCCATGATTATGTCCTGTTCGTCACCGACAAGGGCCGCCTCTTCCGCATCAAGGGCTACACCATCGCCGAGGGCAGCCGCACCAGCAAGGGCAGCAACATCGTCAACCTGCTGCAGCTGGCCGAGGGCGAAAAGGTCACCAACATGCTCTGCTACCCCAAGGACGAGGACAACAAGGGCGGCTTCGTCACCATGGTCACCAGGCAGGGCCTCATCAAGCGCACCCCGCTGGAGCAGTACGCCAACATCCGCAAGACGGGCCTCATCGGCATCGCACTCAACGAGGGCGACGCGCTGGCATGGACCCGCCTGACCACCGGCAATGATATGCTCATCGTGGCTACCCGCAACGGTCAGGCCATCCGCTTCAACGAGGCCGATGCCCGCCCGATGGGCCGCAGCGGCCACGGCGTCCGCGCCATCAAGCTGGCCGAGGGCGACGAGGTCGTCGGCGTCTGCATCTGCCGCGAGGGCGGCACGGTGCTCACCGTCACCGAAAACGGCAAGGGCCGCCGCTCTGACATCGACACCTACCGCATCACTGCCCGCGGCGGCAAGGGCATCCGCAACTACGACGCCTCCAAGGACAAGGTGGCAGCCGTCAAGATCGTGGACGACATCGACGATGTGCTGCTGAGCAGTCAGGAGGGCATCATCATCCGCCTGCACGCCAACGAGATCCCCGTCCAGAGCCGCTACGGCTCCGGCGTCCGGGTCATGCGTCTGGGCGAGAACGATAAGGTGATGGTGCTGGCCCGCACCGACCATGACGACGAGGCACAGACCGAGAGCATCGAGGCCGACACCGAGGACGAGCCCACTGCCGAGCAGCTGGCGGAGATGGAAGCAGCCGATGAGGCATCGGCCGCCGAAGCTCCCGAGGCTGACACCGGCGACGAGGAATAAACCTCATTTCCACACATAAACTGACCCTGCGGGGGAGTACACGCTTTCTGCGGTGCTCTCCCGCAGGTTTTTTGCAAAAAATCACGGTTATACTGGACAAATCCGCTGTTTGTGTGGTACGATAGCCGGACAACAAGAAAGATCCTCATGGGGGAGTAGCAGGCGCTGTTTTGCAGGCGGCGCAGCAAGTCAACACAATGACGGCCCGGGCGGCTGTCTGGCTTGCTTTCATTTGCGAGACTCATGTGCTTTGGTGCGAGTACCACGCCCATTCCACATGGAGTCAGTTTGTAAAAATCCGACCCGGAATTGGCGAAATGCGCGCCGATCCCGGGTCTTTTGTCTGCCCACCAATTCCGGTCAAATCAGGAGGCATCGTTATGGAATGGAGTTTTTTGTTTTTCTTCAACAGCGCCCTGCTGGGCGTGGGCCTTGCCATGGATGCGTTTTCCGTCTCGATGGCAAACGGTCTGCATGACCCGCAGATGTCCCGCCGCCGGGGCGTCCAGATCGCAGGCACCTTCGGCATCTTTCAGGCCGTCATGCCCATGACGGGCTGGGTCTGCGTCCACACCATCGTGGAGCTGTTCTCTTCGTTTGAACAGTTCATCCCCTGGATCGCCCTCATCCTGCTGGGCTATATCGGCGGCAAGATGCTCATCGAGGGCATCAAGGGCGAAGAGGCCGAGGAAGCCGCTGAGCTGAGCGCGGGCGCACTCTTCATGCAGGGCGTCGCCACCAGCATCGACGCGCTGTCGGTGGGCTTCACCATCTCGGAGTACGGCTGGTTCATGGCGCTGGTCTGCTCCCTCATCGTGGCGGCCGTCACCTTCTTCATCTGTGAAGCCGGCCTTGCCATCGGCAAAAAGTTCGGCACCGAACTCTCCGGCAAAGCCTCCGTCCTCGGCGGCGTCATCCTCATCGGCATCGGTCTGGAGATCTTCATCTCCGGCATCATGGGCTGAGAAAAACAGCAGCGCCCCTGCACATTTGTGCAGAGGCGCTTTTTGGTTCCCCATGGAACATCATTCAAAATAATCGGCGTACTCCTCGGTGAGCTTGGAGCCCAGACGGCGGATGCCGCCGTAAAGGTGGCGTTCCACCAGCGGCTCAAAGGCCGCCAGGTCGCACCGCTCGATGGCGTCGATGAGATTGTGGTGGTCGGCCACCACCTCGGCGAGCCCGCCGGTGGTCAGGGTGTCCAGCATCCGGAAGCGGCTGTAGTCGGCGTGGGCGTTCTGCAGGGTCCGCCAGAGGTACATCTTGCCCATGGCGGAGAACCACGTCTCGTGGAGCCGGGTGTCAGCCTCGTAGAGACGGTTGAAGTCCAGCGTTTCGGCCTTGGCCAGCTCGTCGTAGGCGGCGGCACGCTGGCGGATGAGGGCGCGGTGCTCCGGTGTGCAGTGGGGCGCAAAGTCCCGCAGGACCCGGGCCTCTACCGCGATGCGCTCAT
>ENA-OQJP01000219-OQJP01000219.1-human-gut-metagenome-genome-assembly--contig:-NODE-219-length-20483-cov-6.831205_pt1 | contig 20483 bp, 18 predicted proteins | sample MGYA00242611_ERZ504778 | MGnify/ENA primary metagenome ERZ504778 (study PRJEB26092, sample SAMD00036349) | human gut metagenome | host: Homo sapiens | study: EMG produced TPA metagenomics assembly of...
AAAAACTTCGTTCTTTTGACGTTTTTTCATTTTTCTTGACATCAACTTAGTAATATCTCTTATTATGGTATTACCAACTCCCCACGGGGGCTGGAGAATACTACCGATCTGCTTTGAAGGAGGAACTGTAATGAAATTACAAAAAGCTGCTGGCCATGGCCCTTGCCGGAGTGATGCTGCTCACCATCCTCACCGGCTGCGGCGGTGGGAAAACCGGCGACCGGCTGGTGGAGGAGTATATGGCTACTTTCTTCAGCGAGAACCTTGGTTATAAGGACGTTCCCATCACCCACGATGTCCCTGAGATAAAGACCGTTGCTGATATGTTTAAGGCCTCCTGGCTGAATGAGCACGGCGATTGGGCTATTTCTCCGAATTCCTCTACATACACAACCCTGCGGAACGTTTTTAGCAACTACGAAAACGGTTATACCGTGAATCTTTACGCCTGCGAGGTAGACAGCAAGCAGAGCGAGCTGCACCAGACCATGCGTGTTATGCCCCTTATATTATGGGGCGGACTGCCACTTCATAGCTCTAGAGGAAGACTGACCGCTGTCAAGTGCGCCACCCGGCTTGTAACAAGAGGGGAAAAGAGCTACCGCATCGCCGTGATCATCTATGATCGTACCGCAGGTTAACAGCCTGCATGAACACAGGGAGGAACAACTATGAAAACTATGAAAAAGATCCTTGCCTTCGCCCTTGCCGGGGTGATGGCACTGGCCCTGCTTACGGGCTGCGGCACCGGAAGCTCGGCCTCCCACAAGAGCATTGCAAAAGCTATGGCGGATTATGCCAATGGCCATGAGCGTAAGACGACCATTACCTGTACCTCCTCTGCCGAGCTGGATGCCAAGCTGCAAAGTCTGGCAGCGAACTCCGGATTTGAAGCCGTTGTCAAGGCGGTTTATACCGACGACAGAGCCTCTCTCCCGGCAATTCGCTCCTACTTCTCAAGTAACCTCGCCCTCTCTGGTAACCCCGCCCTCTCTAACAAGGTCGTCTGCCTCTACTGCGGCAAGTACGACAAGGATGCCGGAAAGCAGGCCATCAACCTGAATGCACACTACGCCTACATTAACACATCAAATACCGATCTGGCCGGTGAACGCCAGATCGGCCTGATCACCACCAGCTTTACGGACACCAACGGCAAAAAGGTCAAGGTCCGGTTTGCCGTGGTGGTGTCGGAAATCCCCACCCCGTAACACAGCGCAGCACCTCTCCCCCCGGAGTCCCGGGGGGATTTTTTTGTGCATGATTGCCCCTGCCGCCGGGCATCCTAGGTGCGGAGGTGTTTTTTATGGAATCTCTGACGCCCTTCATCCGCCATGAGCTTGAGGATGCGCCCGGGCCGAGCGGCCCGCCGGAGGAGACGAGCAGCGTGGTCAGCCCGCCTTTGGGCGCGGAACCCGGTCAGCCGCCCGTCACGGAACCGCCAAAGCCGGGCTGCGGCTCCCAGCAGCCGCCGTCGCAGCCGGACGGCCCGGATGTGCAGCTCCCGCCGCCGGAAGTCCCGCAGCCCCGTCCGGACTGCGGCATCCCCATGACCGACGGCACCCCTGCGGCCTGTCGGCAGAAGAACGCCGCCGAGTATCTGGCCGGGCGGTCGCCGGGGGTGATGACCCAGTACGGCGGCGGGCTTTTCGGGGCCGAGCAGCATCTTCACAGCCGCGAACCTGCGCCCGACGAAGACCAGAGCGGCGTTTTACAGCTGGTAGAGTGGCGCGAAGAAGCGCCTTACGGTTGAAAGAGATGTAAAATTCAGAAATTATTTTCCAATTACCTGTTGAAATCTTCGCGCGCTTCTTTTATTATGGTAGCAAACAAAGCAAAGGCAGGTAATGCACTATGGCAGAAATCAAATACGAGATCGTTGAGCGCATCGCAGTCCTCGGAGAGCGTCCCCGCGGCTGGGAGCGCCAGCTCAACCTCATCAGCTGGAACGAAGGCGAACCCAAGTACGACATCCGCGACTGGTCCCCGGACGGCACCCGCATGGGCAAGGGCATCTCCCTGAGCCACGACGAGCTGGCCATCCTGAAGGGCATCCTCGAGGATATGGAGCTGTAAGATGACGGACCGCGAGGAATTTCTGGAGATATTCCGCACCCACGTCACCCGGCCCGGCAGCGAGAAGCTGCTGGACTGGATGGACAGCAAGACGGACTTCTTCTCCGCGCCGGCGTCCACCCGCTTCCACGGGGCCTGCGAGGGCGGACTGTGTGCGCACAGCCTGAACGTCTACCGCGTGCTCCACGGCACCTTCTTTACGCCGGACGAGGACAGCGAGGAGACCTTCGCCATCTGCGCACTGCTCCACGACCTGTGCAAGGCCAACTTCTACAAAAAGGCACCCGCAACGTAAAAACGAGGCGACGGGCCAGTGGGAGAAAGTCCCCAGCTACAGCGTGGAGGACATGTTCCCCTACGGCCATGGCGAGAAAAGCGTCTTCCTCATCGAGCGGTTCATGAAGCTGAAGGTGGAAGAAGCCGTGGCCATCCGCTGGCACATGGGCGGCTTCGACGACGCCGTCCGGGGCGGCAGCTTTGCCCTGTCGGGGGCCTTCGAGAAGTACCCTCTCGCCGTCAAGCTCCACATCGCCGACCTCGAGGCGACCTATCTGCTGGAACAGCGGGGCGAATGATACAAAAAAGACCACCTGTCTTTCGACAGGTGGTCTTTTTAACTCTTACTTTTCCTACGGCATCAGCTTCGCAAGCTCGGCCAGGACCTCGTCGCCGAGTCGTTCCAGCTTTGTTTTCGACTGACGGTCCGCAGCAGGCGGTGTCTGTGCAGCCGTCTCCGGGAACGGGACCGCGGGCTGTGCGGACGGAACATCCAGCTGCAGCGGGGCGGTGGATATTTTGTCCAGCTCGCTCCGCAGCTCCTCACACCGGGCGGTCAGCTCGGCGTTCTCCTTCCGCAGGGCCAGCATGGTGCGCTCGTAGGCGAACATCCGTGTCTCATAGCGGCGAAGCTCGGCGTTGGCCGCGTTGAGCTTCCGGCTCAGCTGCTCGAGCTGGGTCGGCCCGGACGCAGCGGGCAGAGCCTCAGGGCATGACTTCTCCTGTTCGGATGCCATCGCCTCTTCCACCTCCTGCAGTCTGCGCTGGGCGCAGCGATGCTCCCGGGCTGTCTCCCGGCAGAGCTGTTCCAGCCGATGCAGCTCCGGCATCCGGCGGCTGCTCAGCCACTCCAGCGGCAGCTTCGTCTGTTGCTGCTCCACGGTACGGCCTCCTTCCGCTTTTTCTGCGCAAGGGGTTCTCTATTCTTGCGCTTATCTACGCTTGTTCAAGATCGCCAGCAGGTCGTCGTAGTAGCTGGTGTCGCTGTTCTCCTCTTCCACGGGCTTGGCGGCAGAAGCACTGCCGGAAGCGGCGGAGGGAGTGTTGACCTCGGCACTGAAGACAGCGGACGGAGCAGAAGCCGTCACGCCGGGAGCAGTCCCGGCGGCAGCAGTACCCAGAGTGCCGCGCAGGCCGTCAGCGGCCTTGTTGTCGAAGCCGGTGGCCACGACGGTGACGCGCATCTCATCGGAGAGGTTCTCGTCGAAGGCAGTACCCCAGATGATGTTCGCATCGGGATGTGCGCTCTGGGTGATGAGGCCGGCGGCAGTCTCGACATCCTCCAGACCGATGTCGGGGCTGGAAGTGATGTTGATGATGACGCCGTGTGCGCCGGCGATGCTGGTCTCCAGCAGCGGAGAGGAGATAGCGGCCTTGGCGGCGTTCTCAGCCTTGCCGGCACCCTTGGCGCTGCCGACGCCCATGTGAGCGTAGCCGGCGTCCTTCATGATGGAGCGCACGTCGGCGAAGTCCAGATTGATGAAGGCCGGCACATTGATCAGGGCGGAGATGGACTCGACGCCCTGACGCAGCACGTTATCAGCGGCCTGGAAGGCGTTCATCAGGGTGATCTTCTCCTGACTGATCATCTTCAGGCGCTCGTTGGGGATGACGATGAGGCTGTCCACATGCATCAGCAGATTTGCGATGCCCTGCTCAGCCAGACCCATCTTCCGCTTGCCCTCAAAAGAGAAGGGCTTGGTGACGATGCCCACGGTCAGGATGCCCAGATCGTGTGCCACCTCGGCCACCACAGGAGCAGCACCGGTGCCGGTGCCGCCGCCCATACCGGCGGTGATAAAGACCATCTGGGAGCCCTTCAGAGCGTTTGCGATCTCGTCCTTGCTCTCCTCGGCAGCGCGCTGGCCGATCTCGGGGTCGGCACCTGCGCCGCGGCCCTTGGTGAGCTTGGAGCCCAGCTGCACCTTGGTGGCGGCATGGTTCTTCGCCAGTGCCTGCTGGTCGGTGTTCATTGCGATAAATTCAACGCCCTGCAGGCCGTCGCTGACCATGCGGTTGACGGCGTTGCCGCCGCCGCCGCCCACGCCGATGACCTTTATCGTCGTTACGTTTTCATCCATTTCTTCGTCGAGCATGAGTGCCATATCATTGTCCTCCATCGGATTTTATCGTAGACCGCGCCTTGGCGCAGGATAGAACTCAACATTACTGCTACTATATAACAGTATCGTATCATCTTTTGGCCCCGAATGCAAGATAAATTTGCTTTTTCGATGGTATTTTTTTCACAGCGGCGTCAAGGGGCCGCATTTCTCTGCCAATTCGTCCCCCTAAAGAGGCCAGGACTTCCCACAGACCGGCATAGCCCCGGTCGATATGACGAGTCTCTTCCACGAAGCTCTTTCCCTGTGCCGACAAAGCCGCCACCACCAGTGCCGCGCCGCCCCGCAGGTCGGGCGCAGTGAGGGTGGCTCCGTGGAGGCCGCTTTCCGGCAGCGGGCCGACGGAGAGCACCCGGCCCGACCGTTTTACCCGCCCGCCCAGCCGCTCGAAGCCCTCCGCGCAGCCGAACCGCCGCTCGAAGATGACGTCCTCGATGCTGCTCTCTCCCTCGGCGCAGAGCATGGCGGCGGCCAGCAGGGGCGCAGCGTCGGTGGCGAGACCCGGGTACACCCCGGTGAAGACCCGGCCCGCCCCGTACAGCCGCCCGAAACGGGCCACCTCAGCCCGGTCTGCGCCCCGCTCCACGGTGCAGCCCATTTGTTCCAGAATTTCCAGCACCGGCGCATAGAGCGCGGGCGGGCATCCGGTGAGCTCCACCCGCCCTCCGGCAGCAGCGGCGGCACAGGCCAGTGTGGAGGCAAAGATGCGGTCCGGCAGGGGCGAAAAATCGCAGCCGGAAAGCCCCCGCCGCCCCTCGATGCGCAGTGTGGAAGTCCCCGCACCCTCGATACGCCCGCCGCAGCGGTTCAGAAATTCGGCAAGGTCGGAGATCTCCGGTTCCCGGGCCGCGCCCCGCAGGACGGTGGTGCCTCGGGCGCAGACAGCAGCCAGCAGCAAGGTCTCCGTCGCTCCCACGCTGGGGAAGCGGAGGGTGATGTCGGCCCCATGGAGGCCCCCCGGCGCGGCCAGCACCAGCTTTCCCGCCCCGGCGTCCAGCTCCTTTGCCCCCATCCGGGCCAGACCTTCCAGATGTAAGTCGATGGGACGGGCGCCGATATTGCACCCGCCGGGCAGCGAAGTCTCGGCCCGGCCCAGCCGCGCCAGCAGCGGTGCGCAGAAGAGGATGGAGGCCCGCATTTGTGCCGCAGTTTCTCCCGGAAGGGTGCTGTTTGAGGGCATCCCGGCCACCACGATGTCTGCCCCCTGCCAGTAGGCAGCACACCCTGCGCCCCGCAGCAGCCCGAGGCTGCATTCCACGTCCGACAGCCTCGGCACGGCCCGCAGCCGCACCGGTCCCCGGCAGAGCAGTGCCGCCGCAAGGAGCGGAAGTACGCTGTTTTTCGCCGCCGGTATCGCCGCCGCGCCGTTCAGCGGCCGTCCGCCCATCACCCAAATCCGCCCGCTCTGCTGTGTCATATCCGCTGCCCCCATTCCGCAAAAGATACCCCACGATATGCAAAAGCAGGGACGGATGTCACGCCGGACGATGATTTCAGTTTGTTGGGAGATTTGTTATGCTTCCCCGCGTGATACCCCCAGCACCACCCCCATCTCCCCCAGCAGCATCATGAGGCTGGTGCCGCCGGAGGAGAAAAAGGGCAGCGAGATGCCGGTGTTGGGGATGGTGTTGGTGACGACAGCCACGTTCAGCACCGCCTGCAGGGCCACCTGCACCACGAATCCCACCACCAGCAGCGCCCCGAACCGGTCGGGCGCGTGGGCTGCGATGGTGATGCCCCGGCAGAGCAGCAGCACGAACAGCCCCACCACTGCGCAGGCCCCCAGGAAGCCCAGTTCCTCGCAGACGATGGAGAAGATGAAGTCGTTCTGAGGCTCGGGGACGAAAAGATGCTTTTGGCGGCTTTCCCCCAGACCGAGGCCGGTGGCCCCGCCGGAGCCGATGGCATAGAGGCTCTGGATGGTCTGGTGGCCGTCGCCCAGCGGGTCGGCGAAGGGATCGAGCCAGGAGCGGAGCCGGTCGGCGGCGTAGGGGACGAGGTCGGGCATGACGGCCACCGCCGCACCAATGGCCCCGACGCCTCCCGCGCCCGCCAGCAAAACCACCGCAGCCCCGTACCGCCCACGAACATCAGCACCGCGCCGATGCCGAGGATGAGGACGGTGCCGGACAGGTGCGGCTCCAGCAGCATCAGGGCCGCCACCACCCCCAGCACCAGCGCAAAGGGCAGGACACCCACGCTGAAGTCCTTCATTCGGTCGTGGTTCAGCGCGATGATGTGGGAAAACACCAGAACCACCGCAAACTTTGCGATCTCGCTGGGCTGCAGGGTGCCGAACCCCGGGATGACCAGCCACCGCCTGCAGCCGTTGTACTCGGGCATGAAGAGCACCGCCGCCAGCAATATCAGTGACAGCCCCAGCAGCGGCCACGCCAGCTTATGGAAGATATGGTAATCTACCCGGCTGGCCAGCCACATCCCGCAGAGCCCCAGCGCCGCGTAGAGCAGCTGAGGCCGCAGATAGGCCCAGGCGTCGCCCCGCCGGTAGAGCGCCACGGCACTGGACGCGCTGGCCAGCATCACCAGCCCGAAGCCCACCAGCGTGAGCACCAGGATCAGAAACGGCAGGTCCATGCCGGGCAGCGGGCGCAAAAGCTTCTTCATCCTCTCCCCCCTTCCCTTTAGTGTACGCACCGGGGCGGACGGCTAGTCACGGGGGCTCGCGCATATAATTGCAGGAAGGGAGGTGCTGTCTCATGTCCGAATCGCCAAAACCCGCCGACGCCCTGCGCACCCTGCCGGAACGGGCGTTCCGCGCCCGGGCAGGGCTGGTGGCGGGGGTGTTCTGTCTGGTCTGCTGCGGGCTGGCGGTGCGGCTTTTATTTTTGCAGGTGCTGGGCGGCGGCTGGTACACCGACCGCGCCCTGGGCCAGCAGCTGCGGGACACCGTCGTTCCCGCCGACCGGGGCCGCGTTTATAGCGCCGACGGCGTCCTTCTGGCGGCCAACAGCAGCTGCTGGACCCTCCGGGCCTCGCCCCGGGAGATGCCGGAGGATAAACTCGCCCTCGCGGCCAAGGGGCTGGCCGAGATATTGGAGCTGGACGAAGGGAAGCTTCTCGAGAAATTCAGCGACCGCCGTTCCAACGACTGCCTCCTGCGCTACCGGGTAGACCGGGCCATGGCCGACGCCGTGCGGGACTTCTGCGAGGCAAACGGCATCACCGGCATCCGCATCAATCAGGACTCGAAGCGCTGGTACCCGCAGGGGGAGTTTCTGGCCTCGGTGCTGGGGTTCACCAATGTGGACAACGCGGGCGTCTCGGGCCTCGAACTGAAGTATGACGACCTGCTCACCGGCGAAAACGGCGTGGTCCTCACGGCGGTGAACGCCTGGGGCTACACCCTCGAGCAGAGCTATGAGACCGAGCGTTTCCCCACCGAGGGGGACGGCCTGCGGCTCACCATCGACGCCAACATCCAGCACTACCTCGAGAACGCACTGGGCTACGCGGTAAAGGAGCACCACGTCGCAGCCCGTGCCGTGGGCATCGTCATGGACGTGAACACCGGGGCTGTGCTGGCCATGTCCACCACCCCCGCCTACGACCCCAACCAGCCCCGCGTGCTGGCCGACAAGGCCGCCCGGGAGGCCGTGGAGGGGCTTTCCGGCGACGAGCGGGCGGCGGCATTGCAGCTGGCCCAGCAGACCCAGTGGCGGAACAAGGCCGTCAGCGACCTCTACGAGCCGGGCAGCGTCTTCAAGCTCATCACCTGCGCGGCAGCGCTGAACACCGGGGCTGTGAGCAAAAGCTCCAGCTTCTACTGCGGCGAGAGCATCTCGGTGGCCGGCACCCGCTTCCACTGCGCCAACCACAAGCGCCACGGGGCGCAGACCGTCACTCAGGCCCTTGAGAACTCCTGCAACCAGAGCTTCATCCAAATCGGCGCAAGGCTGGGCAAAGAGGCGTTCTGCGACTACTTTGCGGCCTTCGGCCTCCGCGCGCCCACCGGCATCGACCTGCCCGCCGAGCCGAAAAAGAGCCTCTACTACACCGCCGACCGGATGGGGCCGGTGGAGCTGGCGTCCTGCGCCTTCGGACAGAGCAGCAAGATCTCTTACCTCGAGATGGCGTCGGCGGTCTGCGCCGTGGTCAACGGCGGGCGGCTGATGCAGCCCTACGTCGTCTCGGACATCCTCGGTCCGGAGGGCGAGGTCATCGACCACCTCTCCCCCGTCTGCAAGCGTCAGGTACTGAAAGAGGAGACCTCCCGCACCATGCGGGAGATGATGGAGGCCGTCGTCCTCTACGGCGGCGGACGGAACGCCCGGATCGCGGGCTACCGGGTAGGCGGCAAGAGCGGCACCAGCCAGAAGCTGGACAGCGCCGACGAGAAGGCCCGCATCGCCAGCTTTGTGGCCGTGGCTCCCATCGACGACCCCCAGTTTTTGTGTCTCGTCTGCCTCGACGAGCCCCACAGCTGGACGACGGCGGGCGGCAGCCTCTCGGCCCCGGTCTGCGCCGAGGTCCTCGAGCAGACGCTGGTCTATAAAGGTGTCCCCCGCGCCGCTGTCCCGGATACGCCCGCTTCCGACGCTGAGACTTCCGCCGACCTTCCCGAGGACGGCGACAGCTTCGACGGGGCGTAAAAATGGGCAAAAAGAAAAGACCGCCGGACGGCGGTCTTTTCTCACGTTCCTGCTTCGTCCGTCAAACGTACCAGCTCTGCGGCCAGCGGCGGAAGAGTCTCTATGCTTTCCCCCTCGTCCAGATAGACGACCTCGTGATAAAACGGCTCGTCGTTCCGCTTCGAGAGGATGTGCGTCACCGGATACGCGCCCTCGCTCTTGGCAAAGCCGTCCTCATCCCGCAGGGACTCCACGATGTACTTGCTGCTCTTGTACTCCCCGCTGGCGTCCTTGTGACGGTTCAGGCAGAGCACAAAGGCAAGGTCCGTCGTGCCGAACTGGAACGACTGCGTTTCAGTCGTGATATTTTCCAGCATAAAGCACTCTGAAGTGACCATGCCGGCGATGTCGCTCAGGTGTACGAGCTTGCGCTGGCAGAGCTGATAGGGGTGGTGAGACGAAAAGAAGATCTGGTTCGCCTGCAGCGTCCCGCTCACCGCCTTTTTGTAAAAGGACATCGCGTCCAGCCCGGTATCCACGCCGGTCAGGTGACGGAATCCCTTTGCCTGATAGGCCACCTCGATGGCTCTGCCGTCGAAGACATACAAAAAGTGTTTACCCACCAGATTTTTCTTATAGAGGCGCGCCGCCGCAGAGATTTGGGCTACCACCTGCTTTTTATCGTTCAGCTTTTTCATACGTCCTCAGTTTCTTTTATAAAGAAAGGGCGTCAGACTCTTCATCCGACGCCCATCATTCTTAAAACAGCGGTTTTCTGCTGGCTGTCAGCCGCGATGCCCGGTAGAGCATCTATTGTCGCCGGAACTTACCGTCCCCGGCGCGGACTCACCTTATCTCCCCGGTGCGGGCGCGATGTCCGGTGGGACATCTTATGTCGTGGTAATTACCCTGCCCACGCACAGTACAGCTTTGCGTGCCGCCGCACGGAACCTTCCGGTTCACTTACAGTATACACAAAACCTGACGGATTGTCAACAAAAACCGTTCAGCTCTGCTGCGGCTGGTCGCGGAACACGATCTCGCCGGTGGCGCTGTCCATCGACTCGACGATGGCGAGGCTCTCCAGCTGGATGCCCTTGCTGCGGATGAGGTCGCCGCCCTGCTGGAAGCCCTTCTCGACGGCGATGCCGATGCCCTCGACGGTGGCACCGGCCTTCTCGGTCAGCTCCAGCAGACCCAGCAGGGCGCAGCCGTTGGCCAGGAAGTCGTCGATGATGAGGACGTGGTCCTCGGGGGTGAGGAACTTCTTGGAAACGATGACATTATAGATTTTCTTGTGGGTGAAGGACTGGATCTTCGTCTCGTAGTTGTTGTAGTCCAGGTTGATGCTCATGGACTTTTTGGCGAACACCACCGGCACGTTGAACTCGCTGGCCACCACAGCCGCGATGCCGATGCCGCTGGCTTCGATGGTGAGCACCTTGTTGATGGGTTTGCCGTCGAACAGGCGCTTCCACTCCTTTGCCATCTCGCGGAACAGCGGAATGTCCATCTGATGGTTGATGAAGCTGTCCACCTTGAGCACATTGCCCTCACGGACGATGCCGTCTTTGCGGATGCGGTCTTCCAGCATTTTCATAGTTCGTCTCTTCCTCCCAATTTCCCTGTCACAAAACGGTCGATATTTCATATCAGTATACCGGATACTCTCCCGGTTGGCAAGGCTTTTTCTGCCCAAATTTGACTCGTTCTCTCCGGTTTTTTCAGCCCTTTCGATTATAAGTACGACTTTTGCGGTACGGTCTGTGTCTCAGGGCGGACGATTTGTGCAGTTGTCTCTTGTTTTCTGCGCAAAATCGAGTATACTGGTAGCAGCCGGAAACGGTTTGCTGCGGCCGACGAGGGCCGCACCGGGAAAAGGAGTCAGTATATGAAGACAGGGTTAGTATTAGAGGGCGGTGCCATGCGGGGGATGTTCACCGCAGGCGTTCTGGATGTCCTGATGGAACACGGCCTCACCACCGACGGCACCATCGGCGTGTCGGCGGGCGCGGTGTTCGGCTGCAACTTCAAGTCGCACCAGATCGGCCGCGTCATCCGCTACAACACCGAATATTGCAACGACAAGCGCTACGCCAGCTTCCGCAATCTGCTGCGCACCGGCAACCTCTACAGCGAGGATTTCTGCTACCACGAGGTGCCGGAAAAGCTGGACCCCTTCGATGAAGAGGCCTTCCGCGCTTCGCCCATGGACTTCTTTGTCGTCTGCACCGACCTGCGCACCGGCGACCCTATCTACCACAAGTGCCGCAGCGGTGACGCCGAGGACGTGCGCTGGATGGAGGCTTCGGCGTCCATGCCGCTGGCGGCGAAGGCCGTCCGGATCGGCCACTACTCCCTGCTGGACGGCGGCGTGGCCGACTCCATCCCCGTCCGCTTCTTCGAGAGCCTGGGTTACAAGCGGAACCTCATCATCCTGACCCAGCCCAAGGGCTTTGTGAAAAAGAAGAACCCCATGCTGCCCGCCATCCGTGCGCGGTATCTGCGCTATCCGGCCTTCGTGGCAGCGGTGGCCGACCGTCACGAGCGGTACAACGAGGCCCTCTCCTACATCGCCATGCAGGAGGCCTCCGGCAAGGACTATGTCATCCGCCCGCCCATCCCGCTGGAGATCGGCGCTATGGAGCGCGACCCCGCCCAGCTGCGCCGGGTCTACGAGACGGGCCGCGCCGTGGCGGAGAACCAGATCGATAAGATAGCGGCGTTCCTGAACGATGTGAAGCTTTCCCCCGAAGCTTAAGCCTCTCCCTTTGGGAGCAACGGCGACGACCGCCGCCAGCGGCGGAAACAGGGAGGAGCTGTTGGGGCCGCGGCCAGCGGGATGCGAGCGGCAGCGAAGCAGACGCTGGGAGCCGCAACCCGGGCAGTGCCACCGAAGGTGGCGGAGAGGGCAAGCCCGTTTATCAAGAGTTATCTACACAGCGATGAGCATTGGCTTTTGTCAGAGCGATGCCATCGCTGTTTTTTTGTTTCTCTGTGGCATCCTTGCCCTCTCAGGCGCTTCGCGCCAGCTCCCCCAGAGGGGGAGCCTCTGGCGTGTCGGCCAGGCCCATGCTGGACGAGCAAAGTTTCTTTATATTGAAAACAGCAGTGCCCTGCTACAGAGGGCACTGCTTCGGAACAATATCCTTGTCAAGCTGCTGCTAATCTCTGTAGCAGGGCACTCTTTTTTGCGTCATATTGAGCTTTCAGCAGGCAGCATGAAGTGACCCGGCCTGCCAATGGCTCCCCCTCTGGGGGAGCTGTCGCGTCAGCGACTGAGAGGGCTTACTGCATATCCGTCTCAGAGATGGGGGTATCCAGCTCATCGGCAGGGGCGTCCGCCGTCTCGGGCTGTTTGCCCTTCTTCTCCCTGCGGGGCTTTTCGCCCTTCGGGCCGCGCTTCGACTTGATGCGCTTTGCCAGCAGCAGGAGCAGCACCAGCAGGGCTGCGCCGCCGGCGCAGAAGGCCCAGACGGGGAGCTTTGCGGGGGCAAAAGCCACTTCGACCTCGGTGCCGGTGGTGGTGAAGGTGGTGTAGCTGCCGAAGCTGCCCGTCTCCACCTTATGCCAGCTGCCGTCGGCCTGCTTGACGTAGACCTTGCCCTTGGCCCTGCCGGGGGTCAGATAACGGATCTGGTGAGTCTCATTGCCGTCATCGGTGAACTCCAGCAGCCACTGCTCTGTCACACCGTGGACATCGGCTGTGATGTCCTGCTGGGTGACCTGCACGGCGTTGGAACCGCCGAAGAAGCCGTCCACGAAGAAGACGGGGCGTCCGTTCTCGCGGGTGACGCTGCTGCTCAGAGACGGGATGTAGGGCGTGTACTCCACATTGACCACGGTGTCGGTGTGGAGCTGGTCGAGGACGGGTGTGCTCCACTCGGCGTAGTATCCATTCTTCTGGGGGATCTCGGGATAGTCGGCCAGAGTGAAGGACGCACCGTAGTCAAAGCTGATCTTCTTGATGATATGGCCGTCGGCCTTGAAGGTCAGGGTCAGCTTGCGGAAGGAGTCCGGCACATTCTCCTGAGCCATCAGGGTCTCATAAGTGACCGGCTCTGCCTGACCGACGCGGCTCAGGCGGTCGATGCCCTGCAGATCGTCGGAGACGAAGAGGTTGCCATAGAAGCCGCCGTCCTGTCCGCCGGAGACAGCACCCACGTACTGCTGGCCTTCCAGCACAGAGACGATGGCGCGGTTGTTGATGGCGATGAGGCTGCCATCCGTGAGGTCGCTGTCGGTACCCTGACCGACGATGCCGCCGATGTACTTTTCACCGCTGAGGGCGCATTTTGCCCAGTTGCTGCGGAGCTTAGCGCTGGCCGCACCGGCAATGCCGCCCACCTGATTGACGCCGGTGACGTCGCCGTAGGACTCGCAGGCCGTCACAAGGCCCAGCTCCTCCTGACCGACGATGCCGCCGACCATGTCCTTCTTGGCGGTGATGCTGCCCTCGTTGATGTTGCCGATGAGGACGGCGCTGACGGTATAGGAGGTGCGCAGCAGCGAAGTGCCGTCGTCCTTGTTGTCCTCCTCGGGGTCCAGCAGGTTCTCGACGCCCATGGTGCCGGCGATGCCGCCCACGTTCATGTCGGCGTCGATGGTGCCGCGGTTGATGCTGTTCTCGATCTTGCCGTCGGACTGGGAAGCGATGAGGTCTTCCGACTCATCCTCGTAGATGGTCTTGCTGCCCGGGTCGCTGATCTCTTCCACGGCGTCCAGCATCAGGTTGGACACGACGCTGACCTGTGCGGTCACGGCGCGCATCTTGTCGGTCAGCTGGTTGCTGGCGGTGCGCATGGTGCTGTTGATGTCGTCCATCTTGTCGTTGATGGCGCTGACAGCATCAAAGAGGGAGTCCTTGGTGTTGGTCAGCTCTGCCGAGGGACGAGGCACCTTGATGGGGTCCTGCTGGTTGAGCCAGTGGAGGATGTCGCGGGTCTGGCCCATCATATCGGTCAGGCCGCCGAGGCCGTCCTGCATCTGGCCCAGAGCCACGGAGGTATGCGCCAGCGTTGCGCTGGTGAGGGCGGCGTCGGTCTTGAGCAGGTCGAGGGAGTCGCTCAGGTCATCCATGGCGTCGCTCAGCTTGTCGGAAGCATCGCTCAGCTGATCGAGACCATCCTTGATGCTGCCGCCGCCGTTATTGCCGATCCAGTCCTTGATGTTGCCCATGATGCCGTCGGTGATGCTGCCCATGCCGTCCAGCGCGTCAGAGGCTTTGGTCAGAGCCGCAGCCAGCTCGGGGTGGTCGGAGGCCGAGACGGACTTGGCAGCGCTGCCCACGATGCCGCCCATCTGGGTGGCAATGGTAGAGATGGTGCCGATGGCACTTGCGATTTGGGAAGTAGCACGGGCAATGTCACTGTCGTTGGACAGGAGGGACGCCGTGCGCAACAGGCCCATGCCTGCGGTGACGGCCTTCATTGCCGGGGCCATGCCGCTGCCCAGCGTGAAGACGCTGGCCACGGAGTTGGCCACCTTCAGCAGCTCGATACCATTCTTGAGGTACTTATCCGACTTATTCTCGGCAGAGAGAGAGTCGTAGCCGGTCAGGATGGTGGAGATGGCCTGCGAGGCAGCGCTGTCATCGCCGGTATCGACAGACTCCAACAGCTTTTTGATACCCTCAGAGATAGCCGACATCCCGTCACGGCCATCCTCGGCCGCGTCACTCACCTTGTCCAGACCGGAGCTGGTCTTGCTGAGGGCGTTGGATGCCATCAGCATCTCAGCGGCCATCTCGCGCATGGCCCACTTGAGGTTTCCGGTGGCGTCGGTCAGCTTGGTCATGGCATCCTCGCCGGTGTCCATGACGGGTTCGAGTTTGGTGAGGGTATCGGCCAGCAGAGTGGAGGCGCGGTCGATCTCGTCGGCCACCTCGTCGCCGTAGTCGCTGGCCTGGTCGTCCAGCTGGCGTGCCGCTGCAATGGCGGTGTCCATCTGGCTGGTCATGGCGCTGAAGGAGTTGGAGATGCTGGTGGTGGAGTTCTCGACGACGCCGGTGGTGTCATCGACAAGGCCGCGCAGAACCTCCAGCTCCGAACGGAGACGCTTGATGGTGTCCTTGGAGAGGTCCAGCTCCCGGTAAGGTTCCGCCTGACCGGCGATGCCGCCCACGTCCTTGCGGCCCAGAACACGGCCCTGGTTGACACAGCCGGATACGAGGCCGTCGGTGCGGCCCACGATGCCGCCCACATTGTAGCCAACATGCTCGTAGCCGATGGTGCCGGTGTTGACGCTGGTCAGGATCATGCCGGAGGAGCGGCCTGCGATGCCGCCGGTGTCGGTGGCGACATTGGTGACGGAATTGGTGGCGTCGTCAGCAGCGGCGGCCATCTTGTTGTTGATGTAGTCCACCATCTTGGCCGTGAAGCCGTCGGTGTCGAGAGAGGCTTCCGGATATTCGGTGTTGATGCTGCCCACATTGGTGCAGCCGGTGATGGCGCCGAGGTTGTAGCCTGCGATGCCGCCGGTGGAAGATTTGCCGGTGACGATGGCGCGGGCCGTGCTGTGGTCGATGGTGCCTTCGGACTCGTTGCGGCCCACGATGCCGCCCACCTCGCTGTCGCCCGGTGACGACGCCGGTGAACTGGCAGCTGATGAGGGGTGCCCGTGGTTGACGCCTGCGATGCCGCCGGTGGTGGTGTCGGCAGAGTCAGAGACAGACACGACACCGCGGACGCTCAGGGACTCGATGGAGCCCTGTTCCTCCACGATGCCGAAGAGGCCCGCCGGGGAATACTGGCCCGTAATGGTCAGGTCCGAGATGGTGTGGCCATTGCCCTTGAACTGTCCGCTGAAGGACGGGATGGGCTCCCACAGCATCCCCTCGAGGGAGAGGTCTTTCTGTAGAATAACCGTCTTGCCCACCGACCACTGGTCGTAGGCACAGCTCCTGGCCAGCGAGAGCAGGTCCGAGACGCTGTTGATGTAAATGGTATCGCCGTCGTCGGACGCGAACACCGGCAGTGCGATGCTCAGCGCCAGCACAGCGGCCAGAAGCGCAGCCGTCAGGCGGCGCAGCAGATGGTTACTGGTCTTCATTCTGCACCTCCTGTTTTTCGTTGTCGTCCAGTTCCTGAGAGACATTGCCCGAGATGACGGTCAGCTGGACGTCGCCGTCCACGATGGCGTTCATCGTACCGGCCACGGAGCCGTGGATCTCGCCCTGCACGATGCCGTTGACCCGCATACGGCCATTGCCGCTGCTGCGGGCCACCAGCTTCGGCACGGCAAAGGAAGTACGGTCCACGATGCGGGTGCCGATGAGCAGGATCTGGGGCAGAACGAAGAGGACGAGGAGGATGGAGATGATGGTGCCTCGGCCCAGACACTGGCCGATGCCCACGATGCAGGCGTCGGAAGTCATCTGGCCGATGAGGATGCCGGACACGGTCATGATGGTGCCGGAAGTCAGGATGGTCGGGAACGCGAAGTTGATGGTCTCTATCATGGCCTGCTTGTGCTCCATCTTATCCTTCAGCTCGTTGAAACGGGTAGCGATGACGATGGCGTAGTCGATGTTCGCGCCCATCTGGATGGAGCTGACGATGAGGTAGCCCATGAAGTAGAGGTTGGTCCCCATGAAATACGGGAACGAGAAGTTGATCCAGATAGCGCCCTGGATGACCACGATGAGCAGGATGGGCATACCGACGGACTGGAAGGTGAACAGCAGCACCAGCAGGACGATGAAGATGGACACGACGTTGACGACGACATTATCGATGGCGAAGGACTTCTGGAAATCGTACTCGTTGGTGGCGTCACCGGCCATGTAGAGCTCGCCGTCCGGGTAATACTTCCGGGCGATGGAGCGGATGGTGTCGGTGAACTCATAAGTAGTCTGGCCGGGTTCCAGAGAGGGGCTCAGGTAGATGAGGACGCGGTTGTAGTCGTCGCCCTGCAGCTGGGCCAGTGCGCTCTCCATCTGGTCGCGGGCGTCGTGGAGGTCGTCCAGGTCTTCCTGAGAGAGGGAGACGATGCCGGTGTCGGCCTCGTCGCAGACGTAGAGGAACATATCCACGAGCGGCACTTTATAGGAGGCGAAGTTGCCGATGACCTGGCCGTACTCCTCGTTCTCGATGGCGTAGGCGGTGTAGATCATCTGGGCGGCCTCGTAGTCCAGATCGGCCATCTCGGAGAACTGGCGGGCGGTGAGCTTGTCTTCCAGCATATAGCCGTCCTGGGCCTCGATGTTGGACAGACCCTTGGTGGAGTCTATTTCATCATAGCTTTCCAGCTCCTCCAGCATCTTTTTCTCGATGCTGTAATCGTCGTTCTTGGGGTAGACGAGGGCCACGAGGTTCGACTTGGTGAAGTTTTCTTCGATCATCTGGTCCGCGATGAGGGATTCGTTCATCTTCGGCACCTTGATGACATCGTAGCCGTAGGCGTAGGGACAAAGGTTCGAGAAGTGGTAACCGATGAGGATGACCACCAGGAAGATGACAGGGATGACCTTGCGGGTGCGCCATGCAAAGCGGCCCACGAAGGGGATCTCCGGCACGAAGTTCCTGTGCCTGGTCTTATCCATGTAGGGTCCGAAGAGCATCAGCAGTCCGGGCATGACCACGAACACCGAGAGCATCGCAAAGAGGATGGACTTGATGAGGCAGACGGCCATATCGGAGCCGATGCGGAACTGCATGAACAGCATCGCCACAAGGCCGCCGACGGTGGTCAGGGAGCTGGAGCTGATCTCGGGGATGCTCTTGCTCAGGGACTCGATGACGGCCTCCTTCAGGGGCATGGTCTGGTATTCTTCCTTGAAGTGGTTGCAGAAGATGATGGCGTAGTCCAGCGACAGCGCCAGCTGCAGGATGTTCGTGACCGAGTTGGACACGAAGGAGATGGTGCCGAGCATGAAGTTTGTACCCATGTTCAGGATCATGCCCACCACGAAGGTGAGGATGAGGACAGGCACCTCGGCGTAGGTCTGGGACGTCAGGAGCAGGACGATGACGATGATGACGGCAACGTACACCATGATGACCCGCACCTCGGCATCAATGGTCTCCTGCTGGGTGTTGCCCAGCGAGGTGGAGACGTAGATGTCGTAGTCGGCGAGGTATTCCTTCACCCGGTCAAGGGCCTCGAGGCACTGGTCATCGTCCTCGGGGTAGTCGAAGGTGATGGAGTAAAGGGCCGACACCGCGTCCTTATTATAATGGTCGGTGGTGTCGTCGTAGTCCAGCATCTGGACGCCCTTGAGCTCGGCGAGCCGGTCGGAAAGCTCATCGGCCTCAGCGGGCGTGATGTTGGCCACCATGACATCGGCAGAGCCGTAGGTCGTGAACTGCTCATCCATGATGTCGAGGCCCATGCGGGTCTCCGAGGTCTTGGGCAGGTAGGTGGTCATGTCGGTCTCGACCTTGACCCACCGCACCGAGAACACCGTGAAGATGGCAGCCAGAATGACAAACAGGAACACAAGGTTGCGGCGTTCCACGATCTGGCGCGCAAGCTTGTGCATGAAGTCTATCTGTGGTTTTTCGTGTTCGTTCAAAGCGTCCGTCCTCCTTTGTCGTGATTTTTTTGCAGTTTCATCCCCGGGGATGGGCTGCGCAGTCGTCTCATAAACAACCTCCGTCCGATAAACTACATTTGGTGATTTTGTGAAATTTCGAAGGGAAATATTTGTACAAATGATATAATAGAGCGCTGCCCATCAAAAAGCAAGCGGCAAAACCGCGCGAATGATAAAATTTGCTTGTTCTTAGCCGCCCTCTCAGTCATCGCTGCGCGATGCCAGCTCCCCCAGAGGGGGAGCCACTGGCGTGCCGGGCAGCTTTCGACTGGACACCTAAGGTCTGATATGACGCAAAAGAGCGGGCCTTGCTACAGAGGGCAGCATCTTCTGGACAACGCTCCTTGTCAAGCTGCCGTGAGCCTAGACAGCGGAGCACTACCGTTCCCGAGACATCGTGCTTTGCTCGTCCAGTGGGAACTTGACCGACATGCCAAGGGCTCCCCCTTTGGGGGAGCTGGCGCGAAGCGCCTGAGAGGGCTAGTGTTTCCGTTTCCTGCGCGGCCCCGCATTGACGTAGCCGAACACTGTGCCGCAGACGCCGCCGACGATGTGCATGAAGTTGGCCACGTTGTCCCGCACAAAGATGATGTCATAGATCTGCTGGCCCAGATAGAGCGCCGCCACCAGCAGCATGGTGACGGGGATGCCGCCCGAGAAGCCGGACAGGGATGCCAGCATGATGAGCATGAAGACGATGCCCGACGCGCCCAGCAGCGCCGTGCGGGGGAACAACGCACACTGCAGAATGCCCGAGATGAGGGCCGTGAGCAGGATGCCTTTGAGCAGAGGCAGGCTGCCGTACTTTTCCTCCATCGGCGGGCCGACGACGAGGAGAAGCAGCATATTGTTCAGGAAATGGTCCCAGCTGCCGTGGCCCAGCACATGGCCGAAGAGCCGGATGTAAAACAGCGGGTCTTTCAGCGAGGAACGGTAGACGCTGAACAGATGGGTGGTCGTCCAGCCGCCGGTGTACTGGCCCAGGAACAGCACCCCCAGTGAGAGGAGGAAAAATGTCAGGATGACCGGGGAGTTGTACTGCACAGACAGCGTGAATTTGGGTTGTTTCGTAGTTGTTTCCTTCTTTCCCGGCCCGTCCGGGGCCGCAGTATGAGTGATACGACCATCATATCATAATCTTCAAGGTTTTTCCACAACTTTCGTCGGTTCAGCCCCGGGTCTGCTCCCAATAGGCCCCCATGCTCTGGCCGGGCTGGTCGGTGACTTCGTCGTTCAGGTAGTCCGCGAGGCCCACGGCGGCAGGCTGCCAGCTGCGGGCTGCCTCTACCGTGGGGTACTCCACCTCGGCGTACCAGAACTCCGTCGGCTGGCCCTCGTCCACATGATTCACTTCCAGCACCGCACCGTCCGGCAGCAGGTAGCTGCGGCGGAGCTTCGGGATGAGGGGCCTGCCGATGATCTTGGTCTCGAGGTCATTGAAAAGTTCGGGGTCGATGTCCCGCTCGATCTCTTCCCTCGCCAGCCCGCTGCCCGACTTGAAGCAGAGGACGTAGTGGGTCTTGCCGCCCGTCAGGGCCTCTTCCCGGATGCGGACGGTGGGCCGCACGCTGATGTAGCCCTGCCGCATGGCAAACTCCTCTTTCAGCGGCAGCCCCTCCGGCCAGCCGTTCACCATCCACTTGCGCTCGATCTCCATGATGTTTTCCTTCCTTTCGGTGGGTTTTGTATTTATTCTAACATATTTTATGGTATTATAAATGGCGAGTTAGCATGTCACAAAAGCCTCTCCCCTTGGGAGAGGTGTCACCGAAGGTGACGGAGAGGGCAAGGACGTTGACGGAGATGTCTGAACACAGCGATAACATCGCTCTGATAAAGGCTTTTGACTATCGCTGTATTCCGTCTCTTTTGTCACACGTCTTG
>ENA-OQJP01000220-OQJP01000220.1-human-gut-metagenome-genome-assembly--contig:-NODE-220-length-20391-cov-2.237515_pt1 | contig 20391 bp, 18 predicted proteins | sample MGYA00242611_ERZ504778 | MGnify/ENA primary metagenome ERZ504778 (study PRJEB26092, sample SAMD00036349) | human gut metagenome | host: Homo sapiens | study: EMG produced TPA metagenomics assembly of...
CGACCCAGTAAAGAAACTTCAATTTTTCAACTCCAAAAGAGGAGTTCTTCAAACAAATCGCTATTTTTTGCACTTGCCAGTTGAACCTGCGGACCTTGAAGTCATAGAGCTTGCCGGCTTGATTTTTGACTTTATTATTTTGTCATGTCAGAACTTTTTCAGAACTTTGTGCCCTGAATAGCAACGAGAGCCGTGGGGCATTGTCCTCCTTCTTATTTTATTCTACATTTGAAGTCAATCCAATAAGAACTGAAATATGAAAGGAATTATTCTTGCAGGTGGCAGCGCCACTCGTCTCTATCCATTGTCAAAGGCTATCTCCAAGCAGATTATGCCGGTCTACGACAAACCCATGATTTACTACCCCCTTTCCACATTGATGCTGGCGGGAATACGTGAAGTGCTGATTATCTCCACTCCGCGCGACCTACCCATGTTTCGCGATTTGTTAGGAACAGGCGAGGAGCTTGGTATGTCTTTCTCTTATAAGATACAGGAAAAGCCCAACGGACTGGCACAGGCTTTCGTGCTTGGAGCGGAATTTCTGAACGGTGAGCCGGGATGCCTTATTTTGGGCGATAATATGTTCTATGGTCAGGGCTTTTCCGCCATGTTGAAGCGTGCCGCTTCTATCGAGAAGGGTGCATGTATCTTCGGTTATTATGTAAAAGACCCGCGTGCATACGGCGTGGTAGAGTTCGATGCCGACGGCAAGGCCATTTCTCTGGAAGAGAAACCGGCACAGCCCAAGAGTAATTATGCGGTTCCCGGTTTGTACTTCTACGATTCTACTGTAACGGAAAAGGCCGCCGCCTTGAAGCCTTCTGCCCGCGGTGAATATGAAATAACCGACCTCAACCGTCTTTATCTGGAAGAAGGAACGCTGAAAGTGGAACTCTTCGGACGTGGATTCGCCTGGTTGGATACGGGTAATTGCGACAGCCTGCTCGAAGCAAGCAATTTCGTTGCTACCATACAGAACCGTCAGGGATTCCGTGTGAGCTGTATTGAGGAGATAGCATGGCGCAAAGGCTGGATAGACGTAGATCAACTCCATCGTCTCGGTGAACAGCTCGGAAAAACCGAATACGGCAAATATCTGATGGAACTTGCAGACTCGTACCGCTGACAAGAAACATGTGACTTCTCTATTTCTTAATTTTTAATTCTCAATTTTTAATTTATGAAGACTTATCTTGTAACCGGTGCTGCCGGTTTTATCGGAGCTAATTATATAAAGTATATTCTGGCAAAGCACGACGATATAAAAGTTGTAATATTGGATGCCCTGACCTATGCGGGCAATTTAGGTACTATTGCCAAGGACATCGATGATGAACGTTGCTTCTTCGTGAAAGGCGACATCTGCGACCGTATCCTTGCCGATGAACTGTTTTCCAAATATAAATTCGATTATGTGGTGAACTTCGCAGCTGAAAGTCATGTAGACCGCAGTATCGAGAATCCGCAACTGTTCCTTATGACCAACATTCTGGGTACTCAGAATCTGCTGGATGCCGCCCGTCGTGCATGGGTGACGGGTAAGGACGAGTCAGGCTATCCTACCTGGCGTAACGGAGTGCGCTATCATCAGGTATCTACGGACGAGGTTTTACGGTTCGCTGGGAGCGGAAGGCTTCTTCACGGAGAAGACCCCGCTGTGTCCGCATAGCCCGTACAGCGCTTCCAAGACCAGTGCCGATATGGTGGTGATGGCCTATCACGATACCTACAAAATGCCTGTTACTATCACCCGCTGTTCCAATAACTACGGCCCGTATCACTTCCCGGAAAAACTGATTCCGCTGATTATAAAGAATATCCTTGAAGCAAGAACCTGCCGGTGTACGGTGACGGCAGCAATGTACGCGACTGGCTGTACGTGGAAGACCACTGCAAAGCCATCGACCTTGTGGTGCGCAAAGGCGTGGAAGGTGAGGTTTATAACGTAGGCGGCCATAACGAAAAGACCAATCTGGAGATTGTGAAACTGACTATCGCTACTATCCGCCGTCTCATGGAAGAGGAGCCGAAATACCGTGCAGTCCTGAAAAAGCAAGTGAAAGATGCCGACGGACAGATTGACATCAGTTGGATAAACGAAGATCTGATAACGTTCGTGAAGGACCGCCTCGGTCATGACCAGCGTTATGCCATCGACCCCACCAAGATAACGGATGCCTTAGGCTGGTATCCCGAAACAAAATTTGAAGTGGGTATCGTTAAGACCATCGAGTGGTATCTGAATAATCAGGACTGGGTGGAAGAAGTTACCAGCGGCGATTATCAGAAGTACTACGAAAGAATGTACGGAAAGAAATAACCGTTACAGAATAAAGGCAAGGCTTAGCAACAAGCCGAATAACAGCATATTACGTGAGGTTTCACCTAATATGCTGTTCAGTTTTTTACCGCTTCGTATGGCTACCATTCTGCGCCAGGTCAGCACATGCAGGCAGAGGTAGACGCAGGGAGCCCAGATAAAGGCAAGCGGCTCTATTTTGCCGGTATAAACAAACCATAGGCTGAGTAAGGCGGCTGCCACACCTAATCCCAGATAGAGGTAACGGCCGAAAGGTTCGCCGAAACGGACAATCAGCGTACGTTTGCCGCTGAGGGCGTCCTGTTCCCGGTCGCGGTAGTTGTTTACGACCAGTAAAGTGTCTATTACCAGACCGCAGATGAACGAGGCTACCCATACGTCGGCCGTAATGGCGTGGGCTTGTACGTAATAAGTTCCGCCTACGGGGATAAAGCCGAAGAAAACCAGTACGAGCAAGTCACCCCAGCCTTTGTAGGAGAGTAGGGTGGTGTATAGGAAAGCGAATATTACGCAGATCAATCCCAGCAGTATCAGTTCCCAACCGCCGTGAGGCAATTGTCCCCAGCACTGCTGCAAGAGTGTGCAACCTATGAGGCAGGAGAATATGAGCATGCCTGCTATCCCCCGTTTCATGGCTGTGGGAGTAATCCAGCCTTGTGCGCAGGCACGTTCGGGGCCGAGGCGGTCTGCACGGTCACTGCCTTTCAGGTAATCGTAAAGGTCGTTGATAAAATTGGCGGCAATCTGCATGCCGCAGGCAAACAGCGCACATAGCAGCGCCGGTATGATGTTGAATGCTTCATCGGCAAATGCCAGGGCAGAACCTGTCAATACGGGAATAACGGCTCCCGTCAGTGTCTTGGGACGGGCGGCAAGTATCCATGCGTGGAACGAGTTGGTAGCTATTGCTTTCATGTCGTACTTTTAGAAAGTTATACTACAAAGATAGCGAAAGGATTTGTTATCTTTGCACTGCTATTCGGGTAAAATTATTCATTGCGTCAAACAATAAAGATAAATCTATGGCTCAGGCACTGTTTTATAGAGGGTTCGGGAGACTGCTGTTTTTTCTTTTCCGGTATTGCTGTTCTTTTCATCGTGCCGGTCTGCGAGTAATTTTACCTCGCCTCTTCCCGGTGAGTATTCTGTCCGGATATCCGGATTTCCGGCATCCGGATATAAGAATGTGAAGCGCGTCAGGCAGTATGAGTTTGCACACCGTGATGTTCCTGCCGCATTCGACGGTTGCAGGCTGGCTTTTGTCTCGGATTTGCACTACCGTAGTTTGCTGAAAGAGAAAGGGCTGAAGGACATCACCCGCCTGTTGAATGATTTGCAGGTTGATGCCCTGCTGATAGGCGGCGACCTGCATGAGGGCTGCGAGTATGTTCCGGCTGTGATTGCGGCATTGGGAGCTGTGAAAACGCCTCTGGGCACTTATGCCGTTCTTGGAAACAATGATTATGAGGCTTGTTACGATGATATTCTAAAGGAAATGGAGCGTCAGGGCATTCGCTTGCTGGAGCATAAAGCGGATACTTTGAAGCGGAATGGTGAGCGGATTGTGATAGCCGGGGTGCGCAATCCTTTCAATCTTGAACGGAACGGGCAGTCGCCCACGCTTTCCCTCTCTCCCGATGACTTCGTCATATTGCTGACGCATACTCCCGATTATGCCGAAGATGTTCCCATAACCAATGCCGACCTTGTGTTTGCAGGACATACGCATGGCGGGCAGGTAACGCTGTTCGGGCTGTATGCTCCTGTAGTTCCTTCTCGTTACGGGCAACGTTTTCTGAAAGGGATAAGGACTAATTCCGAGAAGCAACCTGTCATCATAACAAACGGTATCGGAACTTCCAGTAAGAATCTGCGGTTGTTTGCACCAAGTGAGGTGGTAGTCCTGACACTGAGAAAGTTATAAGCGTATTTATATTTGTGCCAAGCTTGTGGCACAACCGTGCCTATTAAATGGCACAACTGTGCCATCCTAAAAACACAATTATGCTGTCAGGGTGGAATGGCTGGAGGATGCTCTTGCGTCATCATTCTGATATTACAAACAGATGATGGTGCTGCTGAAAACGTAAAATGGGTATATCCTGCGTTTTATAAGTAAGGATTTATTTCTACATCTTGAGGCTTTTCTTCTACGGTGTCGTCAACCGAAATTCCCATGTCAATTCTGCCGCTGGCGCTGGTTTTTATATTCAGTTTATACCATTTTGCCGCTTCAAGCTGAATGGTTTGCGTTGCTGTACGCACATTGCCTTTATATGTACCGGAAACGGTGCATTTCAGATTAGGATTTTTACTGTCGATGTTAAAAACGCTGCATCGTATATACTGTTGCATTTGCCGTTACTGTCGAAAGTGATGATCCGTGAAGGTTCCGCCTCTGTAGAAACCTCAACGGTATAACCATTGAAGACTTGTGCAAAGACTTCGTCATAGGCAATACTTACTTTGGCATTGGCCATAGTGCAGGTTACTTTGACGTTGCTTATTTCATTGGTTCTGACTTCAAAAGGAGCGCTTGTTCCGAAGTAACGTATTTGTCCCACTCCGTCATTAGCAGATTGTCCAACCTCTTCCGTGCAGCTTTCAGCCGTAACTGTGTAGCCACTTCCTATGGGGAAGATGAAGGTGGTGTTCTTAAAGGTCAGAAAGTTGGTTGACTCTAATTTCACATTGCCGTTTTGGAGGACTTGTATGTTGTAGTCCTTCGCATCCGTTTCCGTAAGGTCTGTTACCGTGCGGGTGCTTACTTCGATTTCAGGAGCAGTGGAGTTTTCCAGAGTGAGATTAATCTGTCCGCATTCTTGTACCGGTTCATCATTATTGGTGCAGGCTGCTGCAATCAGCGCAATACCTGCTAAAGCTAAAAGTTTCTTCATTGTTATAATTGGGGTTTAATTATTCGTAATCATAGTTTAAGACAACATTATCTATTTTGAGAACACTGCCCACGACACGGTCTTCTCCAAAGGGAGAACTACCGTAACCACCGTTTTCTCTATGCATATTGGAGATAGTGGTATCGTAACCGGATTGAAAAAAGACAGTAATATATTTGGCCTTGCTTTGCATATGCTCTTTATTATATTCAAATTTGAGAGTCTGCGCGGTATACTCCTCTTGTTCGGATGAGTTGAATTCAATGGTACTTGCAATTTCTTTTTATCCGCATTATATACTTTGGCATAAGCCAGGCACTTGTCATTGATGACAGGGAAATATTTGTAGTCGAACGATATGCTTGTAGGACGGCTTTCATGCTGTATGCCTAATGTGTATTATGTATCGGTGTTTTTATCGAATGTGCCTGTGAAAAGGTAACCTGCATATGCTGTTCCGTTATCCCGGGTATAAGTATATACTTCATCTCTGCTCCAAGTGCCACTGACTTTTTTGTTGTAGAATGCCAATGTTGAAATTTCTACAGCATTTGCGTCTTTGCTGCTGTCTGCTGTTGGAACAGTACCGGAACACCAGCGCCACCAGACTCCATAACCGACTCCTGTTCCCCAGCCTGTGGCACTTTCCCCACCTTTGGTCGTTCTTTCATTTCTCGTGTTCCAACCTGGAAGGTAATAACAATATAATGGACGGCTCCAACTGCCGTTACCTCCATTTATCTCTTTTTTATTCCAGACTGATTCAAAATTGCCATTCTCCAATTGTTCTGCACTTTCCATTGTTACTTGCTGTGAATTAGTACAGATGATGCTTCCAAAGCGGGAACGGATGGTATATTGGTTGTTGGCAACGAGCCCCTTTATAACAGTCTTTCCATTATCATTTATAGCTTGTATCCAGTTAATTCCGTCCGCTGAAGCTTCGTACACGATATTGGCCAATACTTTTTCCGTCATTCCGGTTTGGAGCTCATATTCGCTGCCGTCATAGGAGTAATATATATAAATGTACTCCATACATCTCCTTCCATTTGCTCCGGTAGTGTAAAAGAAGGCAAATCGGGATTGCAATTCAGTGTATAGCGATTAGCGACAAGCACGTCTTTTAGTTCCCAAGAGTTCGATTTTGCTTCATTTAAAGTATTCGTACCGGATAATGTTAATGTATAATCCTTGCCTGCCGGTACAAAAAAGTCAGCGTTATTAGGGATTTCTTGTATGCTTGTCCCATCGGAAATCTCGATTTTGTAGGTGTCGTAGTGCTCAAGCAAATTATCGGCTATTGCAGGATGTACGATTGCGCAGGATAGCTTTACGGAAAGGCTCTTTGCTGTTTCCGTGGCTGTTGTAATCCGGAACTCTTCTGTTGCGGCATATAAATAAGGAGCGGTTCCCATGTTTTCCGTTCCATAAGATACTTCTAACCTGTAAAAGCCTTCATCCAATACTAAAGACGTGAACTCTCCTGTTTGGTTGTACACCACTTCTCCGGTCTGCGTATCGGTTATTTTGTATGTCAGTTCAGATGCTGTCGGTGCGGTAAAAGTGCTTGTGGCACGGGTGACAGTCTCTGCTGAGGCTTCTGCCGAAATATCCACATCTTTCAGCACGAGCCGTCCTTTGCCTTTGTACGAGGGTTGCAAAACGTCTTCCTGGCAGCTTGCAAACCCAAGAAACAGGCAGAGTATGAATATGTATCGCATTGCGTTTCTCATATCTTCTTATTCTTTTCAATAGTCATAATCCAAACTAAACTCATCTACGTGAAGTGTGCTTCCTCTGCCCCCTACGAAGTAGTCGCCATATTTACTTGCCGAGCATACGATGACAATGTAGGTAGGTACACGGTTAGTAACACGGTAGTCCAGGTTCAATTCGAACTTTTTGTATTCCGTTACTGTTGTTCCGCTGTACATTTCGGCATAGGCGATGATATGCTCGTCGTTTTTGTCAAACAGCTTTCTGTTGGTAGGGCGGGTGCGTATCTCTATCGGTTCCGTCCAATCGCCCAAAGCGATGTATATGGCACATGTATCGGGCTTTCCTTTGTAATTTTGGAAACGCGTATAGTCCTGGCTGCCTTCGGCTGGCAAGTCTGTAATAGGTGCGGTGGTATATTTGTAGTATCCTTTCAATTTTGTCGGGCGACCTGTAAATGGCTGGCCGAAGTTCAAAATACCGTTTGTACCGTCCACCTTGATGAATTTTCCCGTAAACAGGTTGCCGGCAGCAAATTTCACGATTACATTCTTCGATTCCAGCCTGGCTGCTTTGCCGCTTCCGGCAGCGGTGTCATCGGTGGGGTGGAATTGCTCTGACTGGCTGTGGTAACGCCTATATTGCCGGTATCCCAAAATGGCGTACTATTTTCTTCCCAGGGGTTTGCCACTTTGCCATCCATGCTCCAATAATCGAAAGAAGCATTGGGCAGTTCTATTGCCGCTGTAGTGGTGAAGGTCTTTTCCGTACTTATGGAAGTTCCCGAATATGCACGGCAGACATAGGCGGTCGATGCTTTCAGGTGAGGAATACGGGCCGAGAAACTGCCACCGGTCGCTATCATATAGGAAGCATCTACTTTCTGCCACTCTTCAGAGGTTGCCTCACGTATTTCGAAGCCGTTGTCTTCGCCTTCAAGCCCCTCTCCATACAGCCAGGCTACATTGACCCAACCGTCTGCCGATGTTATCTTGACAGCATCTGTTTCGAACACATTGAGTGTCCAGTCTTCCAGTATATCCCGGTAAGTGACGATTACGATTTGCGGTTGTCCGCCTGTAAAGTTCATTACCGTGGCGTTGCCGTCGTATCCGTGTATGGTGGAGCCGGTAGGTCCTAACTTTAGTTCTTTGATTTTAATTTTGGACAAATCCTGCTCTTTGCTTACATAGGCAATGGCTCTTCTCTCTTTTTCGTTTACATAGAAAATGGCCTCACCGATTTGGCCTTCTACAACAAAACGGCGGTCAATCGGCTGTTTGGCTATGATTTTCCACGGATAATCCTGGTAGAGGGACAGGATAACCGTTTGAGGATTTGTCAGGTCGAAAGTCGTGTCCGGACGTAAGATGCTTTTTGCACCTTCCGTCATTTCCACTTTCCTGATATATACTTTCTTCATATTTACGGTATCGGCAAGGGTCACTGTCACTGTACGGTTCTCCGTACTGATAACTGCTCCTGTAGTTTCCCCCTCTACTTCGAGCGCAGTGATGTCGAGCTTTATAATAGGATAGGGTACATTGTTCTCTATGCAGGAGCTCAGCAGCCCTGCCAATATCAGGAACAGTCCGGTTGCATATGTTTTTATTTCTTCATGTATCTTACAGGCAAAGTGTAATTCCTATATTTATGTTGAACAAGTTTATTTGAAGTCGGCGCCGCTGGCAGTGCGTTTGCCTGTTTCACCTTCATTGTTCTTCTGTTTTTCTATTCTGTACTTGAAGCCGACAACGCCGAATGACATCTCGGCGCATACATTCTCCATGATGAATACGGCAACACCGGGATTCAAACCCAGATGTATCTCGTGTATGGTGGTTTCCGTGCGTTTCAATGCTTCGTCCTTGCCACGGGTGAAAGTGCTGCTGCCATTGTTGTAGGAAAGCGAACTTTCATTGAAGAATCCGAAGCGCTTGCCTCTGTCCAGTCCCACATACGAACGGTGGAACAGTGCGATGCTATACGAGTCTTCCGAATAGCGTATGTCTTTGAGGTCGAAACTCAAATCGTCGTCAATGTTTAGCGATATGTTGCCCAGGTCGGCTACGGTGTGGTTATACCCGGCTTTGAGTCCGACTATGACATTGTCCTTGAATGCATAACCTACAAATGGTCTGACGGATATTGTACGGAAGTTGCAATCAAAGTCTTTTATCAATGAGAACAGCATCCGGCTGTCTTCGCCGTCATAATTGATATAGGAGAACGTAAGTCCGCCTACCCATTTCTTTTTGGGTATAAAACGGTAATTGATAATTCCCCGGTCGAAGCGTCCGACCGGTTTGGTATAGATAATTTCCGAACTGTCCGGTTGAGCTGCTTCAACAGCCGGCCGTTCAATGTATATCGTGTCGTGTACATAAACTGTCCGTACCCGTAACGAGTCGTGCGCTTGGGATAACGCTTCCTGCGTTTCTTGTGCCCGGACTGTTTCCATACCCACTATGATGCACACCATATATATAAGTAACTTCTTCATCCTTAATTATAAATAAAAGGCCAGTCCCAGACCTATGGAAAACAGGTTTATCTTGAAATTGGCGCTACTTGACGAATGTTCGCCTTGATACACCTGGTTGGTTGTCTGTTTGGTTTTACTGAAGTTCAATCCAAGCACACCGATACTGACTTCTACGGCAGTATAGTTGTTGATGAATGCCACAATGCCCGGTGCTGCTCCGATGCTCATGCCGGTGGTTGTGGCGAAAGTTCCGGTGACCGACTCGTCCTTTCCGTTTATTACTCTGGATTGGCTGCCCGACCATTCCAACTGGTTTCGTTAAAGAGTGCAAACCGCTTGCTTTTGCCCAAACTGATGTAGTTGCGCAGTATCAGCATACCTGAATATGTGTGTTTCAACTGATACAGGTCGTTGATGTCAAACTGATTGTCATCATCGATATTCAGCGTCAGGCCATCTATCTTTATCAATGAACGGCTGTAGGCAAACCGACCTCCGGCCGCTATATTGTCTTTAAACGCATAGCATACCAGGGGACTGACTTTGAATGTATAGCCGTCGGATTTGAATCCGTCGATAATCAGGAACTGGTAGTTATCCTCGGTATGTTCGGAGTAAGATATCGAACTGCCTGCTATCCACTGGCCTTTGGGAACAAATGTGCTTTGTTCGATTTGGCGTTTGAATTCTTGCGCTTGGACTTTACCGCCTGCGATAGCTGCCAGGGCTAATGTTATGATGATTGCTTTTTGTCTCACTTCACAGATGTTTTTATTCATAAACTAATTCGAAGTCGTCGAGCCACATCGTACTTCCTGTTCCGCCACTGAAATAATCGCCGTACTTACTGGATGAGGCTACGATGATGATAGCTGTCGGCTTCCGGTTGGTATAACGGTACTCTACCGGAATGTTGAATTCAATCATTCCTTCTCCTTCTGTCGAAGATGTGAAGTCCTTTTCACCATAACCTATGATATACTCGCTGTTGACATCGAACAGTTGTGCGCTGCCCGGAGTCTTATAGTTGGTTCTGACTATTACAGGCCATGTCTCTCCGCCGTATGTTTCGCCGGGCCAGTTGCCCAATACGATAAAGATGCTTCCTATATCCGGATGCCTTTGTCGATAAATTCGCAACTGTTGTCGTAATTCACGGTATTGGATTGGTAGCGGACATATCCGCGCAATGCCGTAGACGGGATTCGAACGGCGTCCCCAACCCAGTACACCATTACCTACGACACCATCCATATTGGTAGCCAGGTATTTGCCGGAAAATACATTGCCGGCTGCAAACTGCCCGATGCCTAACATGCTGGCGAATTTGGATTCCAGTTTGGCTGAGTAGCTACCGCCATGCTTCACAGAACCGTCCGCGGTGGTTATATCCGTTCCGGCCTTTTGTGAACCGTGGTTGCCGGTATCCCAAAACATCGTTCCGCCGGATTCGTATACATAGGTCGGCTTGGAACCATGCCACTTCTCAAACCCGGCATTGGGAAGTTGGGCGGCTTTCTCCGTAGTGAATCTGCAAACCACAGAAGATGCCTTTTCTCCGGCAACCGCTACATATTCATAGGTGGTAGCCACTTTCAGACCGGTGATGGCAGCAGTCATTTCTTTACCGTTCAAAACAGCTTCCACTTCCTTCCAGTCGGATGAGCCGGTTATCCGGTAACGGAATATCAAGGGATCGGATGTTTCTTCATCAGACCGCCCCGCAAGACTGCTCTCGATGTCCATATGTCACCTTCTGTAACCTCTTTGGTCAGCACCACTGCATCGGAAGCGGATATGGATAATACTCCCTCATTGGTGCGGTTGCGGACATCGGTAGCATGTAATATTATGTTATAAGTCCCTTCTTTTGCTGTGATATGTTTCATTAAACCGTCTGAAAACGTCACACGCATCGTACCGACATCGCTGCCGGTATTGTATTCGGATTTGTATGACAGGCCGGAAGCTTCCAAACGCCCCCTTTCCATTTCCGTCAGTCTCATGAGGTTCATCCGGACGGGAAGTCCGCATTGTGCGAATTGTTCGCAGTACATGGACAGTTCATTGAGTACGGATGTACTTGTTACGGTATACGATAATTCCGTTCCCATGCCTACTTCATAGAATGCGGAAGAGGTTATATCGAAGTTTTCGCCGCGGAAGATAGGTCGTTGATAAATCTGTACTTCATCGGTTATTTCTCTTATCGGATTGGCGTTGACACTGACTTTTACCGTACCGCCACCGTCTGCGTAGTCTGTCGGTATGAAGTTGAAGGACAAGTCGTAGCGATAGGCGGATTGCGCATCCGGAATGTTTCCTTCTTTTGTATAGCTTTTTCCGTTGGGCATGGTTGCTTCCAGATGCCATTGCAGCTTAGTATTGCCCGCCGGCAGCATGTAGTAGCCGATGGAGTCTTTGGTCTCGGGAAGATAATCTAAAGTGCCGTCTGCAGTGGATACCGTAACTTTATAGGTTTGGAATACGGAGCTCAATGCTTCATCATATTTTACGGCAACTACCGTATTGGCGATGCCGCAAGTCAGCTCCAGGTTGGTAACTTCGCCGCTGTTAATGTGGAAGGGACGTTCTTCTTTATAATATACAGTTTCGAAAGAAGCGGGTACTGAGTCGCCTGCCGTAACATGGGCTGTGTAGCTGCCGGCAGAGAGGTAAAGCGCTTCCGGAAGTTCGTTTACTCCTTTGTACCGGCGGACGGTTCCCTTTTCATTAAGGATGCCGATTGTGCAGTGGCGTTGTAAAGAATCCTGTAATTCATCGGTCATAGAACGGGTTGTAACTTTCACCTGGTCGGTTACACCTACTTTCAAATGAAGCATTCCCTCTCCGTTCAAAGGTGTCCTTTTCCGAACAGGCGATAAATGAAATCACTGTTATGGCTGTCAGATAATATTTGAAGTATCTCTTTGGCATTGTGTTTTGCTTAATTTACGATAAGGGCTAATATTGCGGATGCCGTGTTTCCTTTGTCATCCGTAACCTTTAGATTGAATCTGTGGGTTCCGGGAAAGCCCACCAATAATCCTGTAAATCCACTGATATCAAAGTCAATATCGGTTTTACCGGTAACTTTATCCCCATAGGGTAGACCTAAGTTCTGGAGTATTCCGATTAACGCTCCCGGGTTTGCCAGGTCAAAGTCGGTGAGTCCCAAATCGGAAATGGCATCTGCAAAATCGGTACTGCTGGACGTTATTCCTATTTCTAAATTTCCGGATACCTTCCGGTACCGCTATTTTTACAATTATGGGATAGGGATTGTCCGTTGAGACACCGGGTGGTATGGTTATGCTCTGGGTAATATCGAAATCTTTGCCGGTGATTGCCGGTTTGGTTCCGGGACTCGGTTCGGGATTCGGTTCGGGTTCGGGTAGCGGCTCTTCTTCTCCCGGGGCTATGGTTATGTCTTTCTCTACAACCTCACATGTTGCATCTATCTGGATGTCGACCTTTCCAATCTCTCCATTGTCACCGTCGCCACCACTGTTTTGCTTCATCGAATATTTAATGATACGTTCTTCACCGGGAAGGACGTCGATGAAGGCTTTGGACATCGTAACTTTCTCTCCTTGAATGGTTGCGCTGAGGTCGGCAATCAGAATGTTGGTTTCACCGATGGATTTGAAATATCCTGCACGTGTTTCGTCTTTTGCATATTCCAAACGTCCTTCACCGACGGATACCTTGACCTTGGAGTCTTCATCCAACAGCTTTTGAAGTTCGCTGTCATAGGCTATTCTTACCTTGATATTATTCAAGGTACAAACCAGTTCTTTAAGATCCGTTACCGTATTTTCAGTAATTTCAAAATCCTGTTTGGAGAAGTAATAGGGCTTTTCGAACTCTGCCGGTTGTACTTCGTGAGACATGGCTGTGATACTATAGTGGCTTACCTTTAGCGTGAATATTTCGGGCATCTCGCTGTATTTCCACTCTTGCACCATTTTTCCTTCTTTATCCATATCGTAAATGCGGATGATGAAATTGTCGGTATTGATTCCTGCACGGGTAACTGTAGTAGCTGTTTGCTCGTCTACGGAGACTTTTAATGCAGACAGTCCTATTTGACCTTCGGCACGATTGTCTATGTCGTCAGGACCTTTTTGGGCGTTTCCCCATTGCTCGCGTTCGCATGAAGAGAATGCCAGAATAGCAAAGAATGCCAGAGTAAACAGAGTGTTTGATTTCTTCATATTTTGTTATTCATATATAAGTTCTAAATCGTCTATTTTGAGGCGGCTGCCTAAATGGGTGGTCCAGCCTGTTGCACAATCTGTCAAATCAATTGTTCCGGCTTTTCTGTAAATCGTCACTGCCGAAAGAGGTTTTAGTTGTTGATAGGATATTGACATATATGTCAGTTGCTTTTTCCATATTTCCTTGGTAGTCGAGGTTGATATATGCTTCCTGATATTCGCTGTCTGCAGAACTTGCGGCTTCTGATATGTACGAGCCGCCTGCTATGACTTTATTCCCGCTGCGTATCTCGATTTCAACTTTAAAGTTGTCTGTCTGATAGGGAGTGTATTTATACCAGAATTTCATTCCGTAGGGTCTGGAGGTGAAAGGATGTCCAGTTGTTACGGTTTCTTTCTTGTCACTCCAATTATAGGTTCCTATGAATAAGCGTCCTGCTTTTGCTCCCTCGGGGTACATCGTGGCAGGGGTACTCGAATATCCTCCGCCGGAACCGGCTGTGTGAATCTCCGCTGCTTTAGCACCGCTTTTTGCGTCTTTTACATAGATAACGGCCGGACAGGTTGTTGTCTGTACCGGTGCCACAACCCATGCTTGGGAATATTTGTTGTTTGTATTCCACCATATATCAGTAGCACCTTTAGTATAAGGGTAATAAAAATAGTGGGTGAAATTTCCAAAAGTCCCTGCAGACCACCGTGTATCGGAATCTGTATACCAGTCTTCAAAACCGGAATTGGGTATCTGTAGTGCTTCCTCGGTTTTTACGGATACTTCATTCTTGACGGTAATTGTATTGGTTCCATCTATTACGGCTTTAAATATGTAATCGGTGCCAGGCTCTAATCCGCTAACCTCAACCGCATTTTTTATTTTTTCTTGTGATGGAGAAAACCAGTCTCCTGACGCTTTTCTGCATTTTACGGTAATATCCTTAACCGTCTTCAGATATTCGGTTGTTCCCTCTGTGTCTCCAACCAAATAGAGAGTGGCTTTTTAGCCCATACATCTCCTTCGGGAGCAGTCAGGGAACAGGATGATTCACCGATTCCTACTGTTACGGTCTTTTCTTTATCTCCCGCAATTACTTTTATCTGTTGAGGTTCCTGCAACCCGTCTTTGAACGTGATGGTTACTTGGTGCGTATCTTTATCGCTCTCTATGCTTGTAGGAACTAAAGGTTGCCAATAGCCGTATGCCTGATATTGATAGCTGACTTTGGATATGTCCCCTTTCAAAATGACGGTCAGCAGTATGGTAGTGCTTCCACGTTCGGCATTCATAGGCTTGGCTACGTCAAAACCATTAGGCAGAGATTTGATTTTGAGTACCAATGGCTCTTTGTTTACTTTACTCAATTTGTCTGTTGCGGTCAAGGTAAATGTATTTTCTTCGTCTGTTTCCGAATGAGATATATTGACCAGTACTTTTGTGAAGTCCAATATTGCCATTTTATCGACATTGGCACTTTAATCCTTTTAACTCCAGCCCCAAATCTTGTAATGTGGTAAGCATGCCTGGTTCCGGATTTACCAGATCAATCTCGGCAGGCCATCCCTTGCTTAACAGAGAAGGAGAGCGGGGTTTGTCAAGACACATTTGGATATTCCGCCACGCGCCGTCAGCAAGGCTGATAAAGGGGATTCGGGTTCTGTCCATTCCGTTAACTCCCGGGCAACTCCCGATTCAAACCCCGTTGGTGTAAAGAACGGTGGCTGTGTGTTCAAGGCATCGTCCGAAATATCTATGGTTATCGGTACTCTTTCCGTTTCGTCCGTGAATGATACATCCAATTCCGTACCCCCTGCTTGTACATCAAATTTCAGACGGTAATGCTGGCGTGCCTTTGCATTCTCTATGGTAGCGGCTTCAAATGTGACTTTGTTCCTTGTTGTTTGCTTCCTGACAGGTAAATGCTTATCTTGCCAGGCTTTACGTATGCGGCCCTTGTTTCATTCTTGTCGAACGAGATGTCCGTACTGCCGGCAGGGCGTATGTTTACGGTGTAGTCTGTAAAATATTTTTTGAAAAGTTCCGTGTATTCTGTCGTAACTTTTACATTGGCAAGATAACATATGACCGATATGTTTGTACTTTCGTTCTTTTTTATGGAGAACTCTTTTGCTCCTTCGTAGTAAGGGGCTTCAAAACCTTGGGTTTCTATGTTTCCATAAGTGGCCTTTAGTGTATAGTTGCCGGCTGCAATTTCCGTTCCGTCTGTAAAGTCGGCATACCTGTTCCAGGTAAGTTGTACATTATTATTTTGAAGAACGGCAATTGAGAAGTCGTTGATGTCGGGTAATGTCTCTTCATCAGCGGTAGCACGTGTTACCATGTTTTCTACATTTGTATCAACTGCTAATTTCAGATTAAGTCTGCCCTGGTTTGCAGTTTGTTCATTCTCCCGCTCACATCCGGTCAATGTGATACATATTACTGTAAACAGGGTTAGAAAAGTCGTATATTTTTTACCCATTAACAACAGTGTTTGGTTATCTTTTTACCTGCTAATTCTTGAAGTCGGGTACAAAAATATGTTTTTTAGATGAGATAATTAGCGATTGTCGCCTTGTTTTGCAGTTATAAATGAAAAATGGGACATCATTTGTCCCATTTTTCTCAAAAAAAGAATAGTTGATTAATCTTGTTTTAATCTTGTTTTAGACATAAAATCTTATCATGAGGGTAGCAATACTACTCCCTGTTTCTTCTTTCCGTCCATTTTGGCGGTTATAGGATGTTCAAAGTGCACGTGACGCAGGTATTTGGACTCATATACAGCAGGTTGCGCATTCAGAAAGTCTTGATTATACACACCGTCATTCATGAAAGCATTGATTGTGAAATAGCCTACTCCGAATGAAGTCAGGTTCTGGAAAAGTGTGTTCCCTGGCTAGGATCGACACGATAGTTCGTCAGTCCTGCTTCTACAATGATACGCGCTGCACTGATGTGGGGCCATTTAACGGGAATGCCGAGCCAGGTATCACTGCTGCCCCAACGTCCCGGTCCTATCAGTACATAGTTCTTGCCCTCGTCCAAAAATTGTTGGTTCAATTTTTCTATCTCCCAGGCTATTTCCTGATTGTGGGAAGCGCTGTAGTTGTCGGTCTTTACATAAATTACATCCTGTAATTCATTCATTATGCCATGCCCTAATGAATTATTGGATCGTAGCAGCAGTTTTTCATCGGGAATGGCTGTGAGGTCCTCGTCAAGCATTTCCTTGCTGTCGACAATCGGGCGTATTTGCAACAGGTAGAACGTCCCGGTCTTGTCCTTTTCACGGTTCATGGTAGCTGCAAATTCGATTTCTACAGGACGGCGCATTTCCTGCTGTCCGTATTTCAATGCCAATTGCAAAATGCGGGGCAGAGGAAATACATCATGCTGCAAGATATTGGCGAAGGTGATAACCTTGCGTCCGCCCGGATATAAACCGTCACGGATTATCTGGTCGTAAGGGTCGTAGGTGGAGGCTATGTAGTTCAGTGCTCCGTCCTTTTCCGCTTCTTTGACGTGCAGTTTCAGCAGGTTGAAGCCGTCGTCGATGGAGAAGTCGTGACCGGCATTGCGCAGGTCGAGGGCATAGAAGCGGGTCTGAGTCTCTTTGAGGGCAATCTCCATTTCGCTGGTTTGCAGAACTTGGTTGGGGTGATAGGGAGAGAACCGGAGAGTCATACCGCCGTCTACGATGTATTTGCCCAGCCCGAGTGCCAGGTTGACAATACCCTCTTCAGCTTTTTCGTCTCCGATAGGATAATAGTTGAGCGAACGCGCCACGCCCGACATGGACGGGTAATAACGGTCGCCATACTGGTTGCCGACCACTTCCTGCAGGATTACAGCCATTTTCTCCTGGTCGATAACATTGCTTGTGGCTTGCATATAAGCCTTTGAATCGCGGAAATATACAGAAGCATAGACTCCTTTGATTGCATCACTGAGCATACGGAGCATTTCATACTTATCGTCCAGATAAGGAATCATATAAGTATTGTATATACCGGCGAAAGGTTGGTAATGCGAGTCTTCCAATAGTGAGGAAGAGCGGATGGCAATAGGTGATTTTACCACATCGAAGAAAGTGAAAAAAGTCCTCAACCAGACGGTCGGGCAGTTTTGGCTTTCAGAAAGTAGCGGAGAATCACATCGTCGTCGGCATCGGACAAGGCTATCTGATACAGATTGTTGGTATCCATAAACTCGTCGAATACATCGGTACAGAGCACTACTGTTTTCGGGATAGCTACACGGGCATTCTCAAATTCTTCAAATTCCGGATGGCGCTTCACCATATTGTCAATAAACGCCAGTCCGCGCCCTTTTCCTCCCAACGAACCGTCTCCGATACGGGCAAAGTTTGAATAACGGTCGAAACGATCGCGCTTGAATACGGCTACCACTCCCTGGTTTTTCATCTTTCGATATTTCACGATGGCCTCAAAGATGATTTTGCGGTGTGCATCGACATCCTGCAGACTATGCCAGGTGATGGGACGAAGAAATTCGGCTACCGGAAACATGGCGCGTGAATACAACCAACGTGAGACATGGTTACGGCTGATATGATAAAGGAAAGATTCGGCAGGAACGGCAAAAAGGATATTTTGCAACTCTTTCAGATTCCGTACGCGGGCTATCTCGACTCCCGTTTCGGGATTACGGAATACAAAGTCACCAAAACCGAAATTATCGGAAACAATCCGGCGAAGATCGACATCCATCTTCTTGGAATTCTTATCGATAAACGTGGCCCCGTATTTTGCCGCATAGGCCGCATTCTCCGTCTCGGACGACTGGATGATTAAAGGAACAAACGGATCTTTCTTTCTTACCTCGGCACACAACTTGATACCTGCCATACCGTCCTTCTCTCCCTTATCCACACGAGGAAAACGGACATCGGTAATAACTCCCAATATATTGTTAGTATACTTATTATATATATCCATCGCTTCCTCGTAAGTACGAGCCAATACAATTTTGGGACGACCACGCATACGGAGTGTACGTTGATGGGCATTCAAGGCCTCGGTAGAAAACTCCTGACTCTGCTTCAATACAAATTTATAAAGATTGGGAAGTACGGAAGAATAGAAGCGGATACTGTCTTCCACCAACAGAATCAACTGCACGCCCACCTCTTTTACGTCATGCTCCAGATTCATCTTGTCTTCGATCAGCTTAATGATAGACACCAGCAAATCGGTATTTCCCAACCAACAGAACACATAGTCGAATGCACTCAGATCTTCGTTTGCGATCCGTTTGGTAATACCATGACTGAACGGTGTCAGGATAACAATCGGTATCTGTTCGTACTTCTCCTTAATATGACGCCCGATATCAAAAACTATCGTTATCTCCCGTACCCGGCATGCAAATCACCAGATCGAACGACACACTTTCAAGCTGCCTCAACGCCTCTTCTTCGGTGGAAACTTGTGAAAAACGGGGGGGATAACGGAGAGAAAGTGAGGTATATTCATTGAAAATCTTTTCATCGATACGCCCGTCATCCTCCAGCATAAAAGCATCATAAGGATTAGCTATCAGTAAGACGTTAAAAATTCGCCTTGTCATCAGGTTAGCAAACTGGGTATCTTTAAAATAGAGCTGGTTTAATTTAAATTTGCTGAGCATGGGCTTCCCGTAGTTTTAAAATTCAACAGACAAAAGTCGCTGTTTTTATTGGGAAAAACAGAAAAAACAATTCACTTTATTGCTGACTATCCATATATGCACAGATTGCTTTCTCGTTTTCGGCTTAAAATCTCTCCTACTCTCATACGTATCGACCACAAGGCCGGACATGGCTTCAACAAAGCCACAACAAAGTTAGTAAAGGAGCAAGCAGACATCTATGCATTTATCATGTATAACCTGGGGATGAAAATGAAATACTGACATAAATATCCGAATAGGTATTTTTGTCATTTTTATCATTATTTAATCAAAATAATACGCCATTCCGAATGACATCAGAAAACTTTTCTTATATTTGCATATGAAACAAGTTACATTTTATCAGAATCAACCTTTTTAAAACATACTATTATGAACATCGAAAAAATCATGTCCTCTCTTGAGGCAAAACATCCCGGTGAATCTGAATATCTTCAGGCTGTAAAAGAAGTATTACTCTCTATCGAAGATATCTACAACCAACACCCAGAATTTGAAAAGGCCAAAATCATCGAAAGACTGGTAGAGCCCGACCGTATTTTCACATTCCGTGTAACATGGGTGGATGATAAAGGTGAAGTTCAGACCAACCTGGGATATCGTGTTCAGTTCAACAACGCTATCGGCCCATACAAAGGCGGTATCCGTTTCCACGCTTCTGTCAACCTCTCGATCCTGAAATTCCTGGGATTCGAACAGACTTTCAAAAATGCACTGACAACTTTACCTATGGGCGGTGGCAAAGGAGGTTCCGACTTCTCTCCACGAGGAAAAAGTGATGCGGAAATCATGCGTTTCTGTCAGGCATTCATGCTTGAATTGTGGCGTCATCTAGGGCCGGATATGGATGTGCCTGCCGGTGATATCGGTGTAGGAGGACGTGAAGTCGGCTATATGTTCGGTATGTACAAGAAACTGACCCGTGAGTTTACAGGAACTTTCACGGGTAAAGGACTTGAATTTGGCGGTTCACTGATTCGCCCGGAAGCCACCGGATTCGGCGGATTGTATTTCGTCAACCAAATGTTGCAGACCAAGGGTATCGACATAAAAGGTAA
>ENA-OQJP01000221-OQJP01000221.1-human-gut-metagenome-genome-assembly--contig:-NODE-221-length-20354-cov-2.339991_pt1 | contig 20354 bp, 27 predicted proteins | sample MGYA00242611_ERZ504778 | MGnify/ENA primary metagenome ERZ504778 (study PRJEB26092, sample SAMD00036349) | human gut metagenome | host: Homo sapiens | study: EMG produced TPA metagenomics assembly of...
GGTGGAAAAATCAGGGTTTCTTGCTTTCGGAAGAGTGGCACGTTCCGTACAGATGCATTACCGGGAAATAATCAACTTCTTTGATAGAGGTTCAACAAACGCTGCTTCCGAATCGTTCAATGCAAAAATAAAGGAGTTCCGCACACAATTCAGAGGAGTAAAGGACAGAGTTTTCTTCCTGTTCAGATTGGCGAAAATTTATGCATAAGCTATGAATCCCTCAGGTTTTTACGTTGACCCATTTTTTATTTGTCCGGCTTTTGTCCGACCTATAAACTGTAAAAAGCCGCAAGTGATTAACTTACAGCTTTTTATCGTTGCACGGGAGGAGAGGCTCGAACTCCCGACACCCGGTTTTGGAGACCGGTGCTCTACCAACTGAGCTACTCCCGTGTTTGCGGCTGCAAAGGTAATGGAAACTTTCAAATCTGCAAGTTCTTTGTTGCTTTATTTTCTTAAAAAAATGGCTTATAACATTTGTAGGTCCTGATACATAATGCGATAGGCTGCCGCTTTTTTTTCTAGAGCCAGCGGATAAGCTCTTGATGAAGAGGGCATGCGGTAGAGCCGCATAGGGCGGTCTGCGAAAATGAATTCTGTAAAATCGCCGACTTTAGGTTCTTGCAATGAGAACAGCGCACAGAGCGTGTCGGTGGCTTTTTGTCCCGTAGTGACAATCGCTTTGCACTGTGGCAGTTGGTGCAATAATGCGGATATGTCGGTAGGCCGGACCACTTCGAGGTACTTATCGGATGCATTGTCTTGCAACCGCCTTACGGCAGTGGCCGTATCGAACAGGGCTATCCCTTTTTCGTTCAGGAAATCGATGATACGCTCCTTGCGGAAAGCTTTTTGGGATTTATCGGCAAAATGGTCTTTGTCATTGAAGAATAAAAGACCTGCAATACGCCACATGTCATTATTCCAGTTCGGGTAGTAAAACTCCATGGACCAGCGTTTTCTTTGCGGCGGGAAACTCCCCAGCATCAGCAAACGTGCATTGCCGGGAAGGAAAGGTTCTAAAGGATGCTGTTCTATTTCCATAAGATTGATTTTGCTTATACATTAGCGGATGATAAGGCAAAGTTAATCAAAAATAGTTTTTCAGCAGCTTTCAAGTCCCAGATTACTCATTTTTTCCGTAATCCGGAAAGGGAAATCCGGATATTCGTATAAGCTGAACCGGGGTTCGGTTTTTCCTTCCGTATAGTTCCAGATGGAAGCATAGTCTTCCGTGTCTTCTCCCATGGCTTGCAGTTGTCGCAGATAGGCGGCTATGGATTTGCTTTCGACAATGTATACCGCTCCGATGCTGTCTATGATAGGACTATGGCGACGTGTACCGTCGTGTTCGAAACGAAGGATACGCTTTCCTTCCGGAGTGATTCCTACCATTTTGAAAGTCATGCTTTTTCCGATGGCAGGCAGGTTCAGCACATTCCGGTCTGTGGCGAGGAACGGCAGGCGATGTGCTTTCGTAAAACGGCGGATACAGGCGGCAGGGTCGTGTGTCCGTTCCAACAGTACGGAGAGGTTATGGGCATCTTCTTTGGTAAGTTTTCCGAATGCTTTTTCTTCCTGTTCTTCTTGTATGGAGCGGCTGTTTGGAGTGAAAACGGCATTATTTTCTTCAAATCCTTTCACCGAGAATGTGTAGTAACAGATTATGCCCCAGTTTATTTAATACCTGTCGCAGGCGTGCAGTGTGCCCCCGGCGGGATGCGGCTACATTATACACCAGCTGGTTGGTGATGAGCCATCCTGCCGAGAGCAGTTTGCGAATACCTTCCTCTGCTTCGGGAGTAACTTCCAGCGGGGTTTGGAAATGTGTCTGGATGATAAACTGACGTATGCCGACCGTGGATGCCTTTTCCTTGAATTCACGCAATATGTCCACTAATTCGTCATTGATGCGCATCGGTAGATAGGCGGGCAGGCGCGAACCGAGGCGGATGCGTTGCAATTCGGCGTATTTTTCACCTTCCGGGCGTTCCTGGTTGGCTTTTCGCTTGCGCACCGCCATACGGTAAACGGCGTCCAATATGTTGCGCAAGGTTTTGTTCTGGCTCATAAGGGCATCGCCGCCGGTAATGAGGATGTCACGCAATTGCGTGTCTTCTTCGAAATAGGTCATGAGGCGGCGCAATTTTTTGTCCCAGCTTTCTTTGGGATGCAGTTCTTCAAATTCAAAGTTGAGGCGTTTGCTTTGGAAATCGTACATACGCTGGCAGGAAGCGCAAAGTCCGCCGCAGGCTCTCCCCATGGTATCGGGGATAAGAATGGCTACCTCAGGATAGCGTCTGTGGATATTGTGACCGTCGGGCAATAACCAGCCTGCAGCGTTCGGCTTGCCGGCTTCTACAATGTCTTCGCGTTCCCAGGCGCGGATTTGCCCGTAGGTCTCCACCAATTGGGGCGAGTAGAGGATATAGCTGCGTAAAGAGTCGTCGTTATAGCCGCTTCCGGTACAGTTCAATAAGGAAAGGTAGTAGGGGGTGCGAAGAACGGCATGCCTTTTTTACGTGCACGCGACAATAAATACATGGTTTCCACGGAAAGTGAATTGCCCAGGAAACGGTTCAGTTCCGTAGGGCTTTTCACTGCCATTGCAAGGTGGAAGCGGAAATCGTTCCACCATTCGCTGACGAGCCGGAATTTTTCTTCATAGCTGATGCCTTCTGCAAAATGAAAGCGTGAAGCAGAATTCTTGCGGTTTTCTATTTTCTGTATAAGGGCATGCAGGATACGTTCTTTGTTGTATGCCCGGAGTTGTTGCACATCCTCATCCAGTCCGGAAAGCCACCGTTCGCTCCAGGCTTTTACTCGTTGGAAGCCGGTAGGGGATGTTCGGGGTGTTGCAGACGTTTGAATTGTCGGAATAAATCAATGAAAAGGTCAGTTTCGAGGTATTCTTCCAGTTTGCCGGTGAGGAAATCATAGAGTAAGGAGAGGGTTGAAACAGGCAGTTGCTTGTCCGTTGAGAGTTCATGTACTTTTTGTCCGTCATAATCAATCAGAAGTCGAATCAGCTTGCCGGCCTCACTTTCCGCTTGGGGATGTCCCGCCATATACTCCGACAGATATGTTTTGAAAGTCTGTGCATCTCCGCTTCGGGCGGCGATGCCGGTCAGTTCGGGGAGTTCGTGCCGGTAAAGTTGTTTCAGTTGTGAGGGAGTGAGTGCAAGCATTTTCTTTTGTTTCATACGCAATTCTTTTTTAGAGATTAATAATCGGTGATTGGCGCAGGATGCGCTTTCAATATTCCGTGAGGGGAAAAACGGTCTGATAAATATAACAAAAAAAGGCGGGGTATAAAAACCTCGCCTTTTGTCTTATGAAATATTTTAGATTTCTTTTTGTTTTGCTAACAAACGCTTTTCTGCCTATTTGTCAAAACTTTAGCTTATGCTTTTTCTTGTTCGTCACCTTTCTTTTTCGGTTCTTTCTTTGCCAGCATGACTATGTTGTATACATACTCTGTCATCCATTGTTCCGAGTATCCTAACCGCTCTTTGTATTGGCGGACTGTCATAGCGGTCTTGTGCACATCGTCCTTTTTCCACACGGTCTTGGTGCAAACCTCATGTACTGTTTTTTCGGTCATGCTGCGTAATGCGCCTTTGAAGATGGAAGGCATACGGAATTTCCATTGCATCAAGTTGCCCATTAACATCATCAGGTCGTTGGAGAATCCCTGATACATGAAAAGATAGGCTTGTACATCGTTCTGTGTACGGCAGTTGCTTTTTTACGGATGCGTCAATCTCTTTAAAGAAGCTCTCGCTGATGCCGTAATCCTGCATCAGCATCTTGCGGGAAGCCGCTTTTTCCGCTTGTCCCAGACGTCCGCCTTGTGTGGGGATTTTGAATAAACGTTTGAAGTTGGCTACATCCGGTACAAAACGGATGTTGGTGATGCCCAGATTGGCGGCTATCACGGACTGGAAATAGACGCGTGTCAATGAAACGAAGTCCTCCACATTTCTGGAAGAAACCTCTTCCGAATTCTTGTTGAATAGTTTGGCAAATATACCCATGATGATAATTTTTCTGATTTATGGGCGCAAAGGTAGTAAATAACTTGCTTTTTACCAGCACTCCAACTCTTTATTTCAGCTTGAAGTGAAACTTATGCCCTTCGAATACGGGTTCCACAATGTCATAACGGATGAGTTTGGCAAGCAGATGCTCTGCAGCACGGCGTGACAGACGTGCCAGACGGCAATAACGGTTCAGTGACAACCGGTCGTTTTGTTCCAGTAAATCAAGCAGTAGCTGCTCCCGTTCGGTATATTCCATCAATTCTCCTTGAGGACTTTCGCTTTGTTGCCAGATACGCAGATGTACCGGGTGGCAAGTATGTTCTCGTCCTTGATGCGCAGATAGGCAAGATATTTGCCGGCTTCGTCCTTGGCATATACCGGTTTGCGGTCGCTTTCATCGATTTGCACCAGCAATACGCTGCGGCCTTCTACCTGATAGGTCTGTGTGCTGTAACTCACTTCCGGTCGGCAGTATAACCGGGCTTGCTGCCTCTATCATATATTGTTCTTCATCGGAACGCACTCCGGCAATCTTACCATTATCCTTTACGCCGATGAGAAGCCGTCCGCCGTCCGTATTTGAAAGGCAGAAAGCGTCTTGGCAATTTTTCGCGCATCAGATATTTCGAACTTAAAAATCTTGTTGTTGGTGCTCTCCTTCGGCTATGAGAGCATGTATATATTGGGTATCAGTAAGCGTTTTCATGTCTGCAAAAATAGATAAAAAACACGTATAAGCCTTTTTAAATGCCGATTTTGCGTATTATTTCAAAAAAAATATCGTTTTTCTGCATTTATTTCAAGAAAGAATGTATTTTTGTCGGACATTATTAACGAAGTAATTAAAAAAGGATTATGAAAGAATTAGTTGAAAAAGTTGCAGAATTGTATGCAGCATTCGAAAAAGATGCAAAAGCTCAGTTGGAAAACGGTAACAAGGCAGCCGGTACTCGTGCACGTAAGGCTTCTTTGGAAATCGAAAAGACAATGAAAGAATTCCGCAAAGCATCTTTGGAAGATTCTAAAAAGTAAGAGAAAACGCAGATTTAATGCTGTGAAAGACTGCCGTTCGGCGGTCTTTTTTATTTTATGCATAATGGCTGTTTTGTATAAATAAGTCGTATTTTTATGATATTCCTCAACGATTTTAATATATTAATTGCTTGGCCTTTTGCTTTTAAATAGAAGTTTTATTATTACTTTTGGCACAGGGTATGAACGAAAATGTACTAAATAAGTTGAAGATATTGGCAGAGTCGGCAAAGTACGATGTCTCTTGCTCGTCCAGTGGCACTGTACGTTCCAACAAGGCAGGCATGCTGGGCAATACCGTGGGCGGATGGGGCATCTGCCACAGCTTTGCAGAAGACGGGCGGTGCATTTCGTTGCTGAAGGTGATGCTGACAAACTATTGCATATACGATTGCGCTTATTGCATTAACCGTCGCAGTAATGATTTGCCTCGTGCCACTCTTTCCGTCAGCGAACTTGTGGACCTGACAATGGAGTTCTACCGCCGCAATTATATTGAAGGCCTTTTTCTGAGTAGCGGAGTGGTGCGCAATCCCGATTATACGATGGAACGGCTGGTGCGTGTAGCCAAAGACCTTCGTACTATCCATCGTTTCAACGGTTATATCCATTTGAAGAGCATTCCCGGAGCCAGTCGTGAGTTGGTGAATGAGGCGGGGCTGTATGCCGACCGTCTGAGTGTCAATGTGGAAATTCCCAAAGAAGAAAACCTCAGGCTGCTTGCTCCGGAAAAAGACCATGAAAGCGTATTTGCTCCGATGCGTTATATTCAGCAAGGTGTTTTGGAGAGTGCGGAAGAGCGCAGGAAATACCGCTATGCACCCCGTTTTGCCCCGGCAGGACAGAGCACGCAGATGATTGTAGGTGCTACTGCCGAGACGGACAAGGATATTCTTTTCTTCATCGGCTCTTTATCAGCGTCCTACGATGCGGCGCGTCTATTATTCCGGATATATCTCGGTGAACACGTACGACAAGCGTCTGCCGGCTTTGAAACAGCCGCCTTTGGTACGTGAGAACCGGCTCTATCAGGCAGACTGGCTGCTACGTTTCTATCAGTTCAAAGTAGATGAGATTGTGGATGACACCTTTCCGGATTTGGATCTGGAGATAGACCCGAAGCTATCGTGGGCGTTGCGGCATCCCGAACAGTTTCCCGTTGACGTCAATAAGGCGGATTATGAGATGATACTCCGTGTACCGGGTATCGGTGTGAAATCGGCTCGTCTGATAGTCGCTTCCCGCCGTTTCTCCAAATTGGGATTTTATCAACTGAAGAAGATCGGTGTGGTGATGAAGAAGGCGCAGTACTTTATTACGTGCAGCGAACTGCCAGTACGCACGGTCAATGAAATGACTCCGCAGAGAGTACGTAACTTGCTGGTGCAGAAACCCAGAAAGAAATATGACGACAGGCAGCTGATTCTTGATTTTGGAGACGAAGAAAATGACTCTGTTTATATTCGATAATACATTTGAGGGATTGCTGACTTCTGTTTTTGAAGCCTATTCCCGTCGTACTTTTCCGGATGCTTTGCTGGCGGAAGGGGAGCCGCTTCCTCTGTTCTATGACGAGGCTTTTACTGTAGTATCGGATGAAGAGAAAGCGGGGAGGGTTTGGTGTGGCTTGCAGAAAAAACTTTCTGCATCTGCCTTGTCTTGTCTTACGCAGTGCTGGTTGGCGGAAGAGCCGGAAACTGCATCGCTTTTGTTCCGTTATATCCGCAAGGCAATAGATGCTTCCCGTTCCATTGAAACGAACTTTGCAGACCCTGATATTTTGGAATTTTCGCGTATGTGGAAGCGGGTGGATTGGGAACGGATACGGATGTTGCAGTTTGTCCGTTTTCAGAAAGCAGCAGATGGCACTTATTTTGCGGCGGTAGAACCGGAGAAGAATGTACTTCCCTTGATAACCGGGCATTTTAAAGACCGTTTTGCCGACCAATGTTGGTTGATATACGACATCAAGCGTGCTTATGGTTATTATTACGATTTAAAAGAGGTGCGGAACGTTGTTTTTGAGGAAGATAGCCGGGAAGGACATCTTGTGACAGGAATACTGGATGAGAGCCTTATGGATAAGGATGAAAAGCTCTTTCAGCAACTTTGGAAAACTTATTTCAAGGCAATCTGTATCAAGGAAAGGCTGAATCCCCGCAAGCACAGGCAAGACATGCCTGTGCGATATTGGAAGTATTTGACCGAGAAGCAGACTTAGTATTTAGTTTATTACCCAGTTCTTGTTGTGCGGAACAGTTTTATGCGGGTTATAGTGCATTCCGGCTTGTGTCGGTATCTTCAGAATGTATGTACGTCTGCTTTTGTTCATTAGTGAAGTGTCGCGCAGCCAGGGATTGGCATCTTTCAGCTGGGCATAAGTGATTCCTTTATCTTTGGCGAATTGTGCCAGATTGGCTATTCCCGTGGTGACTTTCACTTCGGTGTAAGGGATAGCCGGATATAGGTGTTCACGTTTCATCAAAAAACCGTATTGTTGCGGGTTGCTGATAACAGCTTTTGCTGCCAGCAAGCGGAACATATAACGTGAGGTTTCTTCTACCAACCAAAGGTCTGCTGCCTGACTCACCATTTGCTTTTGTAACTGTGTGGAGATACGTCCCTGACCGGCATTGTAGGCAGCAGCCACGCAAAGCCAGTTATTGTATTTGGCATAGGCTTCTTTCAGATATTTACAAGCGGCTTTCGTCTCTTTTTCCACATGATAGCGTTCATCGATGTTGTCGTTTACTTCCAGACCGAACTCGCGCCCTGTACCGGGCATGAACTGCCACATTCCGGCAGCGCCGGCGGGCGATTTGGCAAGTGGGTTAAGTGCGCTTTCTATAACGGCAAGGTATTTGAAATCATCCGGTATGCCATTTGCCTTTAGTATAGGTTCTATAATAGGAAAATAACGGTTGGCACGCTTTATGGTGAGCATTGTGGTAGAATGCATATAAGTAAACGACATCAGTTCACGGTCCATGCGCTCGCGGTGGTCGTAGCGTAACAAGTCTACTTCCTGCCCGGCAAAGGCAATCTTGGCGGGTACGGTAGGAGAGGTGACGCAGTAAGGTATTTCCGATTTAACCGACTGTCTTTCAGGATTCAGTACACTGCTGCCAAGGAGAAAAGGCAGTGAAGTGCCTATGCACAAGGCGGCAGTGACTGTGAGTATCATATATCCGGACTTTCTTTTCATCTTGGTGTTTTTGCTTTTTGGGCGTGAAGATACGAAATCAATTCTTTATCGGCAACCGTTCCCACAGCCAACGTGGAATCATTCGCCAGAAGAATACCAATAGACGATAGCGTCCGTCAATTACTGTCACTCGTTTTTTGTGTTTCAACGCCCGGACGATATATTCCGCCACTTTATCGGCATGCATCAGCATCGGATACTTGCCGTTTCGCAGTAAATCCGTTGCTACGAACCCCGGACGGATGTCGGTGAAGCGGATGTTAAGATGCTGCATCCGTGCGAGTTGTGCCAAAGCATCGATGTATGTATTCTGAAACCGTTTGGTGGCGGAGTAGGCGGGTGCGACTCCCAATCCCTTGGTACCTGCTATGGAACTGATTACAGCGATATGTCCTTTTTTTGTCTTTTTGAAATAATCGAAAGCTGCGGTTACCATTCGGATAAAGCCTTCGACATTGGTACGTGCGGTATTCAGTTCTATTTCAGGTTCCAGGTTCCTGTTCTGATAACCTACGCCGGAGCTGAGGAAAAATAAATCCATGCCGCCTAATCGGTCTATCAGTTCTGTAAGGTGTAATACGGCATTTTCCTTTGTCACATCAAGATGCTGTATCTCTATCTGTTGGGGATTGGCTTGCTGCATGCTTCGCAGGACTTCTTCGCGTCTGCCGGCAATGCCTATGCGCCAGCCTTGTTGCACGAGTATTCCGGCTACTTCCTGTCCGATGCCTGAGGTGGCTCCTATGATGATAGCTTTTTTCATGGGAAGAGATTATCCGATAATGGTTGCTACGATTTTTCTTCCTCCGCCACGGTTGCGGAATTCACAAAGATAAATACCCTGCCAGATGCCCATATTCATCCGTCCATTGGTGATGGGGATGGTCAGTTCTGCTCCTACAATGGTAGATTTGGCATGCGCCGGCATATCGTCGTCACCCTCGCAGGTATGTTCGTAGTAAGGCTCACGCTCCTTGACAAGGTTGTTGAAGATAGCTTCCATATCTGTCTGTACATCCGGATCGGCGTTCTCGTTGATGGTTAGTGCGGCACTTGTGTGTTTGATAAACAAGTGCAATAGTCCGGTCGGAGGCAACTGTGGTAAGTTACGTACTATTTCTTCCGTAATCAGATGGAACCCGCGTCGATGGGGGTAAGGGTAAATTCTTTCTGTATAATCATATTTCTATTCTTTATTCCATTGGCCGTACTTGGCAAGGAAACACTACTGTGAACGTGCTACCTTTATTTACGGTGGAGGTTACTTCGATTGTTCCGTTCATATGTTCCATGATAGACCTGCAGATAGGCAAGCCCAATCCGGCTCCCTGAATGAAAGTATCAGCTTTTTCGAACCGTTCAAATATTATGCCGAGCTTTTCCTCAGGGATTCCGCGCCCTGTGTCGGAAACGCTTATTCTTGTTTCGGAAGGTGTCATCTCGTACGAAATTTCGACATAGCCCTGTACGGTATTTTTCAGTGCGTTCGATATGAGGTTGCTCAAAACCTGCTTGATGCGCATCGGATCTTGCTTTATCAGGTTGGGAGTTGCCGGGTAGCGTTTCTTGAGCGTTACGCCTTCAGGTACGTTGGGCTGGCATTCGGTGCAACTTTCATCTATCAGGTCGGAGAGGTTGCACCAGACCGGGGCCAACTCTATGTGTCCGGCTTCTATCTTCGATAAATCCAGTACATCGTTGATGATGTTCAGCAGCAATTCGTTGTTGTGGTTTATCAGGGAGATGTAATGGTTGCGTTCCTCAGCATCTTCTATATGGGGCAGGAGGCTGGAAAAGCCGATAATAGCATTCAGCGGTGTACGTATTTCGTGACTCATGTTGGCAAGAAAGGCCGATTTCAGGCGGTCTGACTCTTCGGCTTTTTCTTTGGCATCTGTCAGCATGGCTTCCGTGGCTTTGAGCCGGGTAATGTCGTAGTTGATACAGATTAGTTCGATACTGTTCCGTTCGGGAGCGTAGGTTTTCACTATCAGGTTGACATGTGTCCAAGTGTAGCTGCCGTCTTCTCTGAGAACACGTACTTCTTTATTGAACTTGTCTTCCATACCTTTTGCTGCATTGTTCAGGAAACCGAGCATGGCGCGCCGGTCTTCGGGATGGATATGTCTGTACACTCCGATGATTCGGGACAGAGGAGTTCCTTCTTGTTCGCCGATATTGATGTACCAGCTGTGTTGGGCATCTCCTTGCCGGGTGAGTAAGTCGTAGTGTGCGTATCCTACTTTGGCATAGTTACCTATCAGTTCGAAGAAACTTTCGAATTCCTGTATCTTGTTGTAGGCTACGGTGGTTTCGGTCTTATCGGCATTAATCAACAGGTAGTTGGCGGAGGTGTGGTTCTCGTCGTACAGCGTGGTTACTTTAGTTACGAGGTCTATTGTACCGGTCCTGGTTTGCGGATTGTAGTAAGAACCTACTTTCGAGAAGTCGTAGCGGAATGTGAAATCGGCGTCTTCATATTTTTTCAGTTTCTCTTTCATCTCTTTCGGGAAGATAGGGTTATCAAATATATTGATACCCAGCAAGTCTTCTTTTTGTTGCAGATGAAACACTTCCAATTCCTTATCGTTGAGGTCTGTCAATACTCCGTCTGTATTGTAGACTTCAATGCCTACCGGAAGATGCTTATAGATGTTGTGCAAGAGTTGTTCGCGTTGTCGCAACATCTGTGTGGCGGACGACATATAAGGACCGTCCTGTATTTCGGCTATGCCGTAAATCTTGGTCTTTCCGTTTTCATCGGTTTTTTGCATACAGATTTTGCTGCGGACCCATGTCGGTCCTTTGACGGTATCAAGCAGATAGACGGTTTCATTCGTCTGTTGTATGTTGTCGAAGGAACGGACGGTAGTATGCGGCTGTTCCTCTCTCAGTATGCGCTTGTTGAAATTTTCAAAACTGATACAACCGCCTTCTTCCAATCCTAACAGGCTGGCGATGGGACCGTAGTATATATAATCGGCATCTTGTATATCGGCTTTCCACCAGCCTATATTGGCGTTGTGCATTATTTCTGACAGCAGGTTGTAATCCTTTTCAGCGTCCATACATGGATGTTTAGGGTTGTTTATATTATATGCGCATACAAAAATAGATATAATTCGCAGAAATGGAAAGAAATAGGGAGCGGATGTTTTATTAAAAGCGGTACAATAATGATTTTGTTGAACTTATCTTTGTCTTGGCCTGTGAAACCGTGATGCCAGTTATTGATAAGAGAGCGTGAATTTGCATGCTATTTTGAAGAATGATACGGGTAATAATGAGAGTAATTACCGTAACAACAACCGGAAAAATATGGCTTTTTAATGATTCGCTTGTAATTTATTCGGAGATAAGCGGTATCTTTGTTACCGTTTACAACGCATTTTACCCAACAAAACAAAAATATATGGAAAAAGTTATTATCAATTCGTACGAGGATTTTGAAAAGCTGGTAGGTCAGCAAATCGGTGTTTCGGAGTATGTGGAACTTACGCAGGAACGCATCAATCTCTTTGCCGACGCAACGCTGGACCATCAGTGGATTCACATTGACACAGAACGCGCCAAGACCGAAAGTCCTTTTAAGAGTACCATTGCACACGGTTATCTCACCCTCTCCATGTTGCCTCATCTGTGGAATCAGATTATCGAGGTAAATAACCTGAAGATGATGATTAACTACGGAATGGATAAGATGAAGTTCGGTCAGGCTGTACTTTCCGGACAGAGCATCCGTCTGGTGGCTTCTCTGCATTCGTTGGCAAACCTGCGCGGTGTGGCAAAAGGCGGAAATAAAGTTTGCCATTGAGATTCAGGGCGAGAAGAAGAAAGCGCTTGAAGGTATTGCTGTATTTTTATATTATTTCAACTGATTATGCGCAAAATGGTGTGCCCCCAATGCAAGGTGGGGCATTTTATGTCTTGAACGGGCAGGGAGAGCGTTTGCCCGTATATGTGTCGGACAAAGGCGAGGTCGTACCGAAAGATCCGGCAGCTTCTTTAGAAGGGTATGACCTGGAAGAGGTTTACTGCTTATGCTGTTCCTGGCACGGGACTCCGAAACGTCTGGTGAAATATTGATATATACGCTCTTTCCATAAATGCCTGCACGCTGCGGCCGGATGATAGAGCAGCATGCGCGGTCCGGCATATCGCATGACTTCCTGCATCCGCTTCTTCATCTCCGGCTTGTAGCAATGTACGGGGCATAGTCTGCAAGTTGTTTTATTCTCTCCGAACGGGCAGCGCGACAGGCGCGTTCGTGCGTACTCCAGCAATTCGAGACATTGCGGGCAGAGTTCCTTGTTGCCTTCTTTCCTGCGGCAATAGAGGCGGATCATCTGTTCTACGGTGCGTTGTTCTTGGGCAATGTGTGATTGGCAGGTCTTATTCATCCATATTGTGTTTCAGGTAAACCATATCTTTCAGTTGTTTGCCCGCTTCATAAATGGGATGGTCGTAGTTATCCGTAAAGAAGTCCGGGATGCGGTGGGAATAGGTAAATCCGCAGTTCTCGTAAAAAGGAATCGCCAATGGGCTGTCTCCGGTTCCTACGAGCATTGTCCGGCATCTGCCTGCATAATGCCCGAAAAGATACTGTATCAGTTTCTTCCCGTATCCCCGACGTTGGAATTGCGGATAAACGGCAATGTTCTTTATCTCAAAAACATCTTCTGCTTCGCGGGTGACGACACAGGATGCTCTGATACTGCCGTCCTCGGACAACACGAACATTTCACCGCGTTCCAGATAACGGTCTATCATGGTTTCTTGTTCATCGGCCAAAAGCAGCAGGTCGAGGTATTGTTTCTTATTATGGAGCACAGGCTGTATACTTATCATTTCATTGCTGTTTGAACGGGTTTGTATGGCAAAGATAATCCTTATGGGTATAGAACCAAACAAAACACCAGGAAATATTGTTGATTTCCAACATGGAATAGATTAATGGTTATGGATAAAATGAAGTCTTTGTTCTTTTTTTTGTACGCTTTTGGACATTTTTGTCCACTTTTTGTCAGGCTATGCTCCTGATAATGTGCAAACTGCCCTGACGAAAATGTATCCTTCGCCAAAGGGATAGCCTGGTCGCAGGACGAGGAGTATTACGTTGCGGATTTTATGATGAACGGATTTGATACCAAGGTCTGGTTCAATACGGATGCAGAGTGGGTAATGAAGCAAACGGACTGGGAAACTCTGGATGAGGTGCCTGCCGCTGTATTCAACGCTTTTGCAGCCAGTCAGTTTTCGGACGGGGTGGTACAGAATGTTGTTTGGGTACAATTTCCCAAATGGCAACCTATTGTAGCCATACAGGTGGGCAGGCTGAACGTGCAGATAAAATATCAGATATTGTTTACTCCGAACGGTGAAGTTCTCCGCCAGCAGAATATCACTTACGCTTACAATACGCTTGGGGCAAGTACTTTCCTGTAATCAGACGTGAGATGCCCGGCTGTCGGGTAGGCATCTCATTGCTGTCGCTTGGTATAAAAACAAGGCTGTGTATTTTTTATACTCTCTGTTTACGCTATCTTTGCCGCAAAGAAAGACTTTATCTTATGAATCGGACTACTTTTCTGCAAGATGTTTACAGTGTTGTTGCCGCTATTCCTGAAGGATGCGTTGTAACCTACGGGCAGATTGCCAGTTTGGTAGGCAGGTCTCAGTGCTCGCGTATGGTGGGGCAGGCTATGCACAACGTACCGGAGGAATTGCATTTGCCTTGTCATAGGGTTGTAAACAGCCGGGGCAGATTAGTGCCGGGTTGGACGGAGCAAAGAGTATTGTTGGAGAATGAAGGTGTCCGGTTTAAGACAAACGGCTTTGTAGATATGAAAAAGTCTCAATGGGAATTTATGAAAGAACAATAAACTAACGAATAATAATCGAAATATGAAATTTATAGGTGCACATGTATCTGCCGGCGGCGGTGTGGAGCTGGCTCCCGTCAATGCCCATGGAATAGGAGCGAATGCTTTTGCCCTGTTTACCAAGAATCAGCGTCAGTGGGTGGCGAAGCCCCTGACGCAGGAAAGTATTGCCTTGTTTAAGGAGAATTGCAGGAAATATGCTTTGGAGGCACGTTATATTCTTCCACACGACAGTTATCTGATAAATCTGGGACATCCCGAAGAAGAAGGGTTGGAGAAGAGCCGTGCGGCTTTTCTGGATGAGATGCGACGTTGTGAGGAGCTGGGGCTGGAACTGCTGAATTTCCATCCGGGCAGCCATTTAAATAAGATTTCGGTTGAGGCTTGCCTGGACAGGGTTGCCGAATCAATTAATATTACCTTAGGCAAGACGCAAGGCGTAACGGCGGTCATTGAAAATACGGCAGGACAGGGCAGCAATGTAGGCAATGAGTTTTGGCAACTGAAACATATCATCGACCGTGTGGAAGACAAGTCGCGCGTAGGTGTCTGCCTTGATACGTGCCATACGTATACGGCGGGTTATGATATCGTAAATGAATACGATAAGGTTTTCGACGAATTCGATAAGACCGTTGGCTTCGGTTTTCTGCGCGCCATACACTTGAACGATTCGAAAAAAGCGTTGGGTAGCCGTGTAGACCGTCACGACAGTATCGGCAAGGGGCTTATCGGCTTGGATTTCTTCAAGCGTTTTATGAAAGACGAGCGTTTTAACGATATGCCGGTGATACTCGAAACTCCGGATGAAACGCTTTGGGCGGAAGAAATCAGCATGCTGCGTAGTTTTGAATAATTGTCCGGAAATAAATGACGCGGGCTTTCGTGGATGTTATTAATTGTATCCACGAAAGTCCGCGTTATTTGTGCCCGAATTATACGATAATGAAGTTTATTCGTTTCTCGTGATGCGTTTGCTGTCTGCTACCTGCATTATTGGTTGACCTTAACGTCCTTCCACTCAAAATTAGAGATAATCTCTTTGTCGCATTGGGCATTCTTTGCCTTGATATTCAAATTCTCGAAAGTGAAATCCTTCAATTCGTATTGGTCGGACTTTCTGACGTTGAAGAATATGTCGCAGCTCAGGCTGATATTGCGCAGCGTCACGTTGTTGGCACGTGAGAGGGGGATGTCCTTGCGGCCTTTGAGGTCGAAGAACTGTGTCCACGGTTTGATGAGCAGCATGCTCTTGGCATCGCCTGTGATGTCTTCCACCAGGATATATTCGTAGTGTTGCGGCGTATCGGGACGCATCTTCAGCCACAACAGGCGCGTGGCATTGCTGATTTTGCAGCGGCGGAGAATGATGTTGCGGTTGTGTATCGACTCGCTGCCGCATGTCAGACCGCTGTGGCAGAAGCCGTACGTGCAGTCTTCTATGATAATGTTGGTGTTGCTGCCGTTATTAGGGTCCTTATCCGCCCACGGGCCTTTGCCGCCTTTCAGTGCCACGGCATCGTCGTTGACGGACATATAGCAGTTTTTCACCAGTACATTGCTGCAGACGTCAATATCGATCGCATCGCTGCTCGGTGCTTTCACCGGGGCGGCAGGAGCGAAAATATGGAGATTCAGCAGCTTTATGTTATTGCAACGGTAGATATGCGTAGTCCAGAACGGAGAGTTCATAAGGCGTACTCCGGAGATTTGCACATCGTTACTGTTGGAGATGTAAACCAGGCGGGGGCGCAACTCGTCCATATTGGTACATTTCGGGATAACCTGCCGGCGCAGCCAGAAAGATTTCCAGTACCTGTGCCCGTTGCCGTTGATTGTGCCTTTGCCGGAAATGGTAAATCCGTTAACCTTGTCGGCATTTACCAGTGCGGCGAAGTATTTCAGGCTTTGTCCTTCTATGCGGGTGTTGACAATGGCGAAGTTGCTGATGTCGTCACTTCCTTTCAGCACTGCACCTTCTTCCATGTATAGATGCGTTTTCGGCTTGAAGAAGATGGAGCCGCTGAGGAATGTTCCTTTGGGGATGATGATAACGCCGCCGCCATTCTCGGCTGCCCGGTCGATGACGGCCTGTATTTTCTCCGTTTGCAGGATTGTGCTGTCGTTTGCCACACCGTAATCGGTAATGGTATACTTCTTGCCCAGTGTGTCGATGTTTACGATTTCGTTCTGTCTGAACCAGTCGGGAATAGGCGTGCCGTCGGGGAATTTCTCTTGCCCGGACATTTGCAGGCTGATAAATGCCGTAAATAGGAATGCAATGATTTTCATGGTTTCCGATAAATTTAAAATCTACTTATGAATTATGTTGCAAACATAGGAAACTTAGTGCAATGCCGGACGAAAGACGTTGATTTAAATTCTGTGTAAAATGACTTTTCAGCCTGCTTTGAACACGCATTCCACACGGTTGCCGTCGGGGTCGAGCACTACGCTTTCAAATATCCGTCTCCCGATGTACGGGGTTCTCCGCTGATGGTATATCCGGCACTTCGCAGCTTTTCCGTCAGTTCGAGAACCTCTTCTTTGCTGTCGAGTGCAAAGGCGAAGTGGGTCAAACCGAGCCTGTTTTCCCCGATGGGAGTATTCTGTACATCGGTACGGCTCATCAGCTCCAGGTCGGCTCCGCAGTCGAAGCGGATAAAGTAGGATTCAAACCCTTTTTGAGGGTTGACGTATTTCTCATTGCTTGTACCTTTGAAGTAACGGATATAGAATTTTTTCATTTCTTCCAGACGGAAAGTCCAGATGGCAATGTGATGTATTCTCATAAGTCAATCTGTTTTTGTTTTATGCAATGCGTGTTCATCTACGGCTTCCATTGCAGGTGTAAAATGGGAAAAGGATTCCCCGAAGGGTCGGTTTCATCTCTTCCGATGAGTTGGAAGCCCATGTGCAGATAGAACCGGTGAGCTTTTTCGTTTTGCTCATTGACGTCCACCTTATAGATATGTTTTTCGTGGAGTGCGTATTGCATCAACTGCTTGCCATATCCTTTTCCCTGTTCATCGGGATGTACAAAGAGCATTTCAATGAGTTCGTCGCTCAGCCCCATAAAGGCAGCGATTTTTCCTTCCCGGTTACGGATGATGTAAAGCTCTACGGCCTGGAAATATTGGTTTCGTACCAATGGCTTGTAGAATTGTATGTTCTCTTCTGTCAGGAAATGGTGGGTACTACGAACGGAGGCTTCCCATACGGTGAGCAGTTCGTCATAATCTTGCGGGGTGGGTCGAAGGATTTTCATCGGATACTTGTTTTGGGGTTATTAATAGTGATTACTGTTGGTATAAACGTCGGTTGCCGGTTATAATCGGTTACTTCATAGGTTAGAAGTCTGCTTTTTGAGTGATGCTTATTCTCTTTCCGGTCACCGGATGTGTAAACTCCAGCATTTCGGCGTGCAGATACAGGCGTTCGGCTTTCCGTCCATAGAGCTCGTCGCCTACGATGGGGCAGTGCAGTCCGAGCGGGTGGGCGGCATGCACCCGAAGCTGGTGGGTGCGTCCGGTGCGGGGATAAAAGGCGATACGGGTACGGTTGTCCTTGCGTTCCAGTACTTCAAAGTCTGTTACAGCAGGCTTGCCATATCCGGTATGCACCATTTGCCGGGGGCGGTCGAGCGGGTTCGGGCATAATGGCAGTTCAACCGTTCCCGCATCTTGAGAAACGCTGCCTTGAAGCAACGCAATATAGCGTTTGCCTACACTGCGGTTTTTAAACTGCGCTTGCAGGTTTTGGTGGACCTGCTTGGTTTTTGCAACCACCAGCAGTCCCGATGTAGCCATATCCAGGCGGTGTACAATCAACGGACCGTCCGCATCGGGATACCGCTCGCGCATCATGCTGTAAACGGAAACCACATCTTCTTTGCCGGGTACGGACAACATCCCTGCCGGTTTATTAACCACCGCCAGCCATTCGTCTTCGTAGATAATGTCCAATGTTTTCTTGCCGGACTGCAACTCTTTCAGAATCGGGTTCTCGTCTACTTCAAGACCTTGCAGCATATGTCCCAATATAGGCTCGCACTTGCCTTTGCAGGCGGGATAGTAATGTCCGTGATGCCGTATTTCCGTTTTGGGGGATTCTCCCCACCAGAATTCTGCCATTGCAACAGGCTTCCACCCGTGCAGATAGGCTTGTTGCAACAGCTTGGGTGCGGCGCACTCACCGGCTCCCGCAGGCGGGGTTTTGTGTACGGTCTGCCCGAAGATGTCGCAAAGCGTCTTGACTTCTCCCCGATAATTCAGCATTTTGAATTGTTCGAACAGTTTTTGCTGCAAGGCGGCAGAACGTTGCTTACGTTCGCTTTTCAATGCCTGTATGCCGGCCTCATAATCGGAAACCGTTTGCTGTAAGGGAGCAATCCGCTCTTTCCAGGCACGTTCCATGCGTTTGTATTCGGCTTTTTGGAACTGACTTTCGCGTATCAGGGCGCTCTCTTCCTCAGGCGTCATTGGAGCACCGTTGGGTAAAGCCGCTTCGCGTCTTCGCTCTTCCCGTTTCTCTTTGGCGCGTTTCATCTGCCGTTTGGCTTCTTCCAGCGTTTCTTGGGCAGTTTGCCGCAGGGCAGCCAGTTGTTGTACCTGTCGTTTGTATTCTTCGTCCTCTTCCAACAGTCCGATGCGCGTGTTGATTTGCGAAATCTGTTCTTCCTCTATCTTGAAGAACCCTTGCGGCTGCAACAGGTCGTAGACCGGCGGTACGAAAAACGGATGCACATTACTGCCCGCCAGTATGCCGGAGAATGCTGCCAGGTATCCTGTTTCACCCTCTTGAGTCCTTACAACCAGAACACCGAACATCTTGCCCTGAGCCAACTCTTCTTTCCACGCTTCCTGCAAACCGAGATAGGCTTGCACCTCTTTCGCTGCTGCCACGCAGAGCGGATGAGGTGTATAGCAAAAAGGGAAGTAAATCTTTCCGGCAATGGTATGTCTGCTACGGGAGTATGGAAATGGTGCAACATGGCGAGAGGGGTTAATCGTCAATCAAATTATCATTGTCCGTATTGATAATGTAGGGAATGTTGTCATTCTCCTCGTCCGGAACGGACAGGACATCTTCCGCATCCTTCTGTTGCGGCAAGGGATGCGGATACGCTGATTTCTTTTTCTTCTTTCCGTATTTGCGTTCCCTCTCCCAGGCAGCTTTGCGCGCCTGATACTGTTCGTATTGGTTTTCCAGATAGTTGTCGGCCATAATCTGTTGTTTATAAAGTATTCAACTTTTGCTTTCCAAATACAGAGAATCAGGGTATGCTCTGTATTATTTTCTTCATGCTGTTAAATTTTCTACGTCTCTGTGTTCAGTCTGTATAGACTCCGAAAATTTGTTTATCGCTCGGTGGGAAGTGAGAACTCCTGCCAGTCGTATTGTTGCCCGTTTCCGTCGGCTACAGCCACCCGTATGGTGACATTTCCCGTCTTTATCCGCTCGCCTGCGCTGATGGTGGCGGTGTATTTCACGCCATTGTGAGGGGCGATTTGCTCCACCATTACAGGTGGTGAAATGTAGATGCGCTTCATGCCTGTGGTTTCGGTAACCATCGGTACCACATTATATATAGTCTGTTCACCTTCGTTCATGATTTCGAAAATTACTTTGCTTTTCTCACCCGAACTGATTACGTGGTCACGGCTGTCGTCTATGAAACGGATGTTGCGTATCCTTAGGTTATCGAAGACGCTTGGAGCGGGATACGTTTCGTGCTGCGGCTTGTAGGGCTCCGTTCTTTCTATCCGGTAACCGTATGCCTCTTGTTTGGGGGCAGACACAGCATTTCCAATGGCTGCTCCGGCAATGGTTCCGATAATTGTACCGATGGCCGAACCCCGGTAACCGCCCCGCCAGCCGCCATTATTGTCGCCTATCAGACCGCCGATGGCACCGCCGACATTTCCGCCGATGGCTGCACCTGCAAATATTGCACCGGGATCGCCCGATGCCGTTTGGCTTGTGCCGCAACCCGACAGGATGAGCAACGAAGCGGTTAGCACTCCAATCTGTCTCTTCATATCGTTAAGCTTTGGTTAGTTGTACAAACTTACATAAAAACCTTGGATTTTTATGCCAGTCCAATAAAAACAAGACCACCTCCCTCTCTTTCGCCTTATTCGTACTCTTGGTACACAATTTTTTGTTATCTTTAGGTCTCCAGTTATTAAC
>ENA-OQJP01000222-OQJP01000222.1-human-gut-metagenome-genome-assembly--contig:-NODE-222-length-20353-cov-2.588451_pt1 | contig 20353 bp, 21 predicted proteins | sample MGYA00242611_ERZ504778 | MGnify/ENA primary metagenome ERZ504778 (study PRJEB26092, sample SAMD00036349) | human gut metagenome | host: Homo sapiens | study: EMG produced TPA metagenomics assembly of...
ACATCGTTCCCAATCCCGATGAAACAGGCAAAATGCAAGCATTGCCGATGCTGGGCTGGTATGCCGGACTGCAATACAACATCAGTCCGAAAGTGTTCCTTTCAAGCACATACAGCATGTCACGCCTCTATTCCGAAAACGGGTATCCTGCCAACGAACCGTCCACTTACCGCTATGGACAATATTTCGTAGCAAACCTGTTCTGGAATGTCACCCCAAACATGCAGGTAGGTGCGGAGTATCTGCGTGGTTGGCGTACGAACTTCGACAATTCCACCAACCATGCCAACCGCATGAACCTGCTGGTGCAATATTCCTTCTGAAACCTGCACGGAAATCCGTAAAAGGAAAGAAGTAAAAAGGAAAGAAATAAAAGCCCTAAAGGCATAAAACAAAGAGAGGATGTGCCAGCCGAATTTGCGACACATCCTCTCTTACGTATATAAAGGATTATGAAAGATCAGAAGCGATAGTCTATGCTGAGGCCGAATACCTTGTTGGTACGGCTGTACACGTTTGTACCGGGCAGATTTGTACCCTGATAGTTTTGGCCGGTTTTGGTATAATCCTCATAGTTGGTCCACATATAGCCCACATTCAAATCGGCTCTTTCCGAAAGCTGCAACTTCGCGCCCACACCCAGCGAGTAGGAATCGCACGAGAAACTTGTGTCACTCTGATAGTCATCGGACAAACCATAATCGGTGAACTGCACACCGCCGCTCAGGGTCAGTCTTTTGATAACATCCCACTCTATACCGGCCAGATACTCGTTTGTTCCTTTCGTCAGGAACTTCTGTTTGCCACCTGCCATGCCTGCGTTCTTATCGTCGTAGAAGTGATACTCCACCGATGCGCGCAGCACAGGAAGGAACTCATAGGCAGCAGCCACCGAAAGCATGGCGGGAATGTCATTCGGCGTATTTACACCGTGTTTATAGTCCTCCAGCTCACTTTCGGGAGCGCCTATCATGCGTAGCGAATTTACCTTCGTGTTATTTTCAATGTTCAGATTGGCCTTGAACTCGTATTTCGCACCAATCGTCAGTTTACCAAACTTGGCATCCAAACCGATAACCGGAGTAAATCCCCAACCGGTCTGGCTGCAATCCAGGTCGATGCCGATAAGCTCGGTTCCAACGGGTATCGCTCCACCGGTGGGCAAAGGCAAATCAACGGCCGCACTGGCATTCAGCGCACCTTTGTAACCACCCGTAAAGTAGTTCATGCGCCCGCCTGCAAAGGCAGACAGGCCAGTCCGTATCTTATAGGTCAGCCCCAATGCACGGAGTAGATATACTGCTTGCCGTCCATGTAGCTGTTCAGTGTATAGGCTTTGCCCGGAATACCCTGTTGCAGCAATCCGCCTATCACCATGGCGTCGAACATGGACAAGCCGTCATCGAACGAAGCTTTTCCGCTCGCCGGTAATGCCGAAGAAACCGGAGATGGTCCAGTCGCCCTTCTTATAAGCGGCAAACACACTGGGAATGACAGGCGCAGAAGCCTTGCCTTCATAATATTTGTCCAGCCCCAAAGCCTCGCACGAAGCATCGATATTTCTTGTCTGGAACGCACTCTGAATACTCAAGGATGTATAAAACCCGTCTTTCGGCAGGAAGGCCAGACCCGCAGGGTTGGACAAGGCAGCAGTCCACGACTGGTGGTGTTTGCGCCGCGCGACAGCATACGAAGAAAGGCAGGGTGTTGATTTGTATTTGTCAGGAGACCTCCTGCAAAAGTTGGAATTGAAACGATTAACATCGCAATGCTAATCAAAGAAATTTTTCTCATCTAAATCTTTTTTATTGTTTTTGGGCGCAAAGGTACAATAATATTGCACATAAATAACAATTTTGCGCATTTAATTTAGGAGAACCGAAGAATTTAATTGAAAAAATCAACAGTTTCTACTGAAACATTCACCAATATTCATGCTGAAACAGACAAGGGATTGCTCCATTTGCCGTCCCTGCCGCTTGCATATACTGCCCCTATGCCCAAAGGGAAAAGCAGCCGATGCCAAATCGTTCCACCATGAGGTAAATTTCATTCCACCACGGAGAAAGTTCCGTTCCACCATGACGGAACAAAACTTTCTCCGTGTCGGAACAACATAGCGCCTGCTATCGCCGGCACTCATCATCCGGACAACAGATTATGGGCACAACCTGCCGGATATGTCCCGAACATTCTTACCTTTGCGCACGTTATATTCTTTGTGCATGCCGCCTTTTAACAAATGCAGAAAGTGCACTTATACGAAGCGCATCCGTCATGCACACTTAATAACCTGCGAATATTCACCAAAACTTAAAATCTCATGGCATATACTATTGCATTCTTCGGCAGCAAGCCCTACGACGAGGCTTCATTCAATGAAAAAACAGCGGATACGGTTTTGAACTCCGCTATTACAAAGGACACCTCAACCTGAACAACGTGATACTGACGCAGGGCGTGGATGCCGTGTGTATCTTCGTAAACGATACTGCCGACGCGGAAGTTATCCGGCAACTGGCGGCAAACGGAGTGAAACTCCTTGCCCTGCGCTGCGCCGGATATAATAATGTAGACCTGAAAGCGGCAGCGGAAAACGGCATCACCGTGGTGCGCGTCCCCGCCTACTCCCCTTACGCGGTAGCGGAATACACCGTTGCCCTCATGCTCTCCCTCAACCGGAAGATACCCCGCGCCACCTGGCGCACACGCGACGGCAACTTCTCCCTGCACGGCCTTTTGGGATTCGACATGTATGGCAAAACGGCAGGTATCATCGGCACAGGTAAAATAGCCAAGAAGTTAATCGCTATCCTGCGCGGTTTCGGCATGAACATCCTCGCCTACGACCTGTATCCCGACTACAATTTCGCCCGCGAGCACCAGGTGGTATACACCACGCTGGACGAACTGTACCGCAGCTCGGACATCATCTCCCTGCACTGCCCGCTCACGGAGCAGACCAGATACCTGATTAACGACTACTCCATCAGTAAGATGAAGGACGGCGTAATGATTATCAACACCGGCCGGGGACAGCTCATCCATACCAATGCCCTGATAGAAGGACTGAAAAACAAGAAAATCGGTTCTGCCGGGCTGGATGTGTACGAGGAAGAGAGCGAATATTTCTACGAAGACCGGTCGGACAAGATTATCGACGATGATACGCTGGCACGCCTGCTGTCATTCAATAATGTAATCGTGACTTCCCACCAGGCATTCTTCACGCGTGAAGCCCTTGCCAACATCGCATCCACTACCCTGATGAATATAAAGGACTTCATGGAACACAAGAAACTGGAAAACGAGGTCAGACTGTAAAAAGCGTTTATAGAACATTAATCATCCACGGCTCAAACTTTCAGGGCCACCTGCTTGTTACACACAGATAAATCACTAAAAAGACAGATTATGAAAAAGTAACAGACAAAGCCGAAAGCCGTGGACGCTCTTCGTATGACTGGCTCGACAGCCGCCATACATTCAGTTTTGACAAGTATTACAACCCCCGCCGCATGAATTTCGGCGCCCTGCGCGTTCTGAACGACGACCGGATAGCTCCGGGAAAAGGCTTCGGAACCCATCCGCATAAGAACATGGAGATCATCTCCATTCCCCTGAAAGGCAAGCTGAAGCATGGCGACAGCAAACAAAACAGCCGTACCATCACCATAGGCGACATCCAGACCATGAGTGCAGGCACGGGCATCTACCACAGCGAAATGAATGGAAGCGATACCGAACCGGCAGAGTTTCTCCAAATCTGGGTAATACCCGAAAAGCTGAATACCCCGCCCGCCTATCAGGATTATGACATCCGTCCCTATCTGCACAAGAACAAGCTTTCGCTTATCGTATCGCCCGACGGCAATGCTCCTGCCGGGATGCTGCAACAGGCATGGTTCTCCATCGGAGAAGTCGAGGCCGGAAAGAAGCTGGGATATCACCTGCACCAGTCGCACGCCGGCGTGTACATCTTCCTCATAGAGGGCGAAATAAAGGTAGACGGCACAGTGCTGTCCCGCCGCGACGGTATGGGAGTATACGAAACCGACAGTTTTGAGTTGGAAACGCTGCAAGATTCGCATATCCTGCTGATTGAAGTCCCGATGTAGGACTTTTGCATAAAATAACAGCCAAACCGGAAGTTTGTGTGGTGTTTTTTGTAATATTGCGCTATAATTGAAACCGTACAATGAAACTTGATTATATTTACCACAGCGGCTTCGCGATTGAAGCGGACGGAATAACGGTCATTATCGATTACTACAAAGACTCCTCGGAAGAGGCGCCGGACCGGGGAATCGTACACGACCATCTGCTAAAGAAGCCGAGAACGCTCTACGTGCTTTCCTCGCATTTCCACCCCGACCACTTCAACCGCGACATCCTTTCATGGAAGGAACAGCGGCCCGACATCCGGTATATCTTCTCCAAAGATATTCTGAAACACCGGCGTGCCACGGCGGAAGATGCCGTTTACATAAATAAGGGGGATGTCTACGAAGACGAAAATATCCGTATCGAAGCCTTCGGCTCCACCGATGTAGGCATCTCTTTCCTGATAGATTTGCAAGGCGTACGCCTGTTCCATGCCGGCGACCTGAACAACTGGCATTGGAGCGAAGAGTCCACTCCGCAGGAGATACGCAAGGCGGAAGGCGACTTTCTTGCAGAGATAAAAAAACCTGCAACAAAAAGGCTCCCCGGGTAGATATAGCCATGTTTCCGGTGGACAGCCGCATCGGAAAAGATTACATGCGCGGTGCGGAACAGTTCGTGGAACGGATAAAAACCGCTATATTTGCACCTATGCACTTCAGTGAGGATTACCGGGGCGGCAACGCTTTCCGCACCTTTGCCGAAAGCCGGGGTTGCCGTTTCCTTACAATCTCCCGCCGGGGTGAGAGTTTTGACATTACTAAATAAAACATAGCATTATGAAAAATTTAACACAGGTTCTTATTGTGCTGTTCTGCCTTTGCATGCCTGCCTTGCTGCATGCCCAGAGGGATGACAGCAAATATCTGGCCGGCGCTGTTCCGGAAGTGGACGGCAAGGTAGTATTCACCAAAGATTTCAGTATCCCCGGAATGTCTCAAGACACAATCTACTCCCGCCTGTTGAGGTGGATGGATGCACGTCTGGCAAAGAACGGGAATAACAGTCGCGTAGCTTTTCCGACAAGGAGAAAGGACAGATTGTAGGCATCGGCGATGAATGGATTGTGTTCAGCTCCACCGCATTGTCACTGGACAGAACGAAAATTCTTTATCAGCTCACCGTCACCTGCCAACCGGAAAAATGTGTTTTTGAAGTAGAGAAGATACGTTTCAACTACCGCGAAGGAAAAGAGAAATATACCGCCGAAGAATGGATTACCGACAAGTACGCCTTGAACAAGTCTCAAACCAAACTGGTGCGCGGACTTGCCAAATGGCGCAGAAAGACTGTGGACTTCGTCGATGCCCTCTGCATTGAGGTAACGGAAGCCTTAAGCGCCAGCACCGCCGCCCCAAGCTCCTGTAGAGGAAAAGAAAGAAGAAAAGAAAGAGACAAAGGCGCTCGTCAATTCGGGTACAACGGTGATTGCTCCCAAAACGCAAGTTACAGTAGAGACTCCCCAAGGCCACCGCTACAACACCGGCTACGGTTACGGTTGCCGCCACGCCGCAAACAAATGTACAGGCTGCACCAAGCGCCTATAAAGAGGTAGCCCCGGATGCTGTTCCCGCCGATGCCATCCAAACCGGCAACGGCAAGCTGGTGATTGTAATTGGCGAAGAACCTTTCAATATGACGATGATGACTGCCAATGCCGGCGGCTCGTTAGGCAAGATAGCAGGCAACAAGCCGGTAATCTTCACCATTTTGTCACCGGAACAGCCTTATGCACAGATGGAAGCGGCCCAGAATTATACCGTACGCTTCTACCCCAACGGACAGACAGAGCCTTCCGTCATTCTGGAATGTAAGAAAGTGCCGTCACAAGCCCCGATAGAAGGTATGCCGCGTACATACATCGGCGAAATCCTGAAAGCAAAAATTAATAAACCGATACTATAAACCTAAAAAGTAACAACAGTGGAAATAAAAAGCAAATTCGACCATTTTAATATAAACGTCACCAACCTGGAACGCAGCATCGCTTTCTACGAACAAGCATTGGGACTGAAGGAACATCATCGGAAAGAGTCGTCGGACGGCTCTTTCACGCTGGTCTACCTCACCGACGGCAGCACGGGTTTTCTTCTGGAACTGACCTGCCTGAAAGAACATCCCCCAAGCCTACGAACTGGGCGAGAACGAAAGCCATCTCTGCTTCCGCGTAGCAGGAGACTATGATGCAATCCGCCAATATCACAAGGAAAACGGCTGGGTATGTTTTGAAAATACCGCCATGGGACTCTATTTCATTAACGACCCCGACGATTATTGGATTGAGATACTGCCCGCCAAGTAAATTGTACGGCATACTTTGCAACAAGAGGATTACTATTAATTACTTAATACATCAACAACGTGAGTATAGAAGAAGCAATGATGGCGGTATGTTTTCAAAGGCAAGAAAGAGAAGCCTAAAGAAGAAAACAAAATCAAGACCAAAGCCAAGAAAAAGACCTATATCACCGGCCTGCATGGTTCCGGTGCGGCGAAAATGAAAGCCGAAATCCGCAGGAAACGCGCGAACAGGCATAAAGGAAAATAATAATTATTTTTTCAGATAAGAAGGTGTAAGTCCCGTTGGGAAAAACTTACACCTTTTTTTTATACCATACCTACCCAAATTACAGAGAAGCATTGAAAAATTATCCAATCAAAACGCTATTTAGATATATTACATTAAAAAGGTCTGATAAATAAAGAAGTTAATGACAAGTTTTGTTTTTATACAAACAATATATATCTTTGGCATCGCAAACAAACAAATAATATTAAAAAGAAAGTGATTTTATCACAAGAGTATAAAAAAAAGCACTACTTTTTTTTATCCAGAAAACTTGTAGTGTGTTTTCTTATATCAATAACTTTGAATAACACATATGCCCAGGTGCAACGCGGCAAGAAAGACGATGCGAAAGCCGAATTAATATCTTTCAAAGACCGTTGGGGTATCAAGACAAATGCTGTTGACTGGTTATTGACCGTTCCTAATATTGGCGTAGAATTTGACTTGGGCAATACCATCCGGAACAAACGTACAATCGGTGCCAATATAAAGTGGAACTGGAACACCTCGCAAAAGTACACCCCATCCCTTATTTTCAATGTATTCGATGCACGGGTAGAGTGGCGTCAGTATTTTCGCACCCGTAAAAGAGGCGGTGTCACCAAAGATGCCAATCTGATGACACGTCTCAAGGAAACCGTATTCACCACCCAGCGCAAGAATCCGCGCCAGGAACGCGCTTACTACTGGGGCGTATATGTCAACGCCGCCAGCTACAACTTTAAAATCGGTAAGGAAGGCAAGCAGGGTAACGCCTACGGAGCCGGCATCAGCGTGGGATATACCGCTCCGCTTTACGGCTACCGCAACAATTACATAGACCTGGAGCTGGGAGGTTCCGCCGGACTGCTTTACACCTCATACGATGTTTATACGCACGATGCGGAAAGCGACTGTTACCCGCGCATAGCGGAGAAATGCAAAAGCGGGCACATCGTGCCGTTCCCTCTGATAACGGATTTACGCGTGGCTTTCGTTTACCGGTTCATGTCGGCAGGCAGCAAGTATAAGGAATCGGTGTACCGCCGTGTACAGATACGCGACTTCGCCCGCCAGGCACTTAATGAAAAGATAAATAAGATGCGCGAACGCATCGACTCTATCGACAATGCGGTACGGAAACAAGGTTTCAGCCGCCCGGACAGCCTGCTTACCAAAGAAGAGCTGAAACAATGGAAGCTGATGCAGCAAGAGCGCAAGGAACTCGCTTTGAAAGAAGCTGCCGACAAACTGCGCAAACAGGTAGCCGATTCTTTGGCATACAACTTAGCGATACACTCACTTCCGAACAAGAAAAGACCATACGCAAGGCACTGAAAGTACGTGAAGACCAATTGAAGCAGAAAGCCGAAACACAAGATTCTGCCAAACGTGGCAAACGTGCAGCCAGGAAAGCCAAACTGCATACCAAAGAAAAGAAAGAGAAGAAAGATAAAGACTCCGGGAAAAACCGGAAAAAAGACCGGAAAAGCCGGAAAGCGGAAGCCGCCAACAAAGAAAAAGGAGATGCTTCCGGTGAAGAAGAAGATGAAAAGGAGGATAAAGGATGAAGAACAAGACACTGACATACCTTGCCCTCAGCCTGCTGTGCTGCATCTGTGCCTGCACCTCGGTAGACCTCTGTCCGGAAGCGGGACATCCGCACATCACCGACATGCGTGTACGGCTCAACTGGGGCGACATCAGCAAAGATGAGATTCCGGCAGAAATGCACATCGTAGCAAGCCGTATCATAAACACCTGGCGCACCCGCGGCATCATCAACACATCCATAGACCCTGCCACAAACAATAATATAACGCAACAGGAAACGTCTTCCGACACCCGGACTGCTTCAAATGCAAAAGAAAATTCGGAAGATAACTCAATAGAGAGTCCGGAAGAAACCGCTTCTTCTTTTTACTTGCGCGGAGGTGAGTACAACATTTTTATCATCAACGAGCAGTATGCGGATGTTCCGGCACAGACAGGCGATACGGAGCAGTCCCCTACTCCTATTATCAGCATAGAAAATCTGGACAATTACATCCACGACAATAAGGTAAGCGTGAAAGACCTTTATCTGCAAATCAGCAGTATGGGCAATGAAAAGCCCGACATCGTAGAGGGCAATGACCTGCCCGATTTCAATCCTGACGATGAATACCTGCAGGAAATAAAGTCGCCCATATTCTATGCGGTGCAAAAGAACATAAACATCCAAACCGGACAACCGACCATCCTGGATTTTGATATGCAACGCATCAGCCAGCGTATCAATATCGTCTTCAATATCCGCACCGAAGGAAACATAAAAAGAGAAGACCTCGCGGCGCCCATCATCGAATTGTCCGGCGCTTGCGGACGCTTCAACATCGCCGACGCCTGTCTGGACACCACTCGCCTCTACCGGATGGCACATCAGGTACAACCGGACGAGTTTACGCAAACCGGAGAGGGTACTTACCGATGCGTAGTCCATTTCCACACCCTCGGCGTCATCCCCAGCGCGGCAAAAGGACATCTCAACGGACCGGGCATCCTGCAAGTTGCCTTGCAGGTATCCACTCCCCAACTGGATTCTTCCGGTGCACCGGTAGTGGATGAGGAAGGCAATCCCGTGAAAAATAGCCGCTACATCTACGGCGCCATCAATCCCTATGACGAACTGACCGCAGCACAACTCATTGAAGTGCGCGACGGCAAAATATACCTGCGTTACAGCAAAGAAGATGTAAACATCGAAATCACAACGCCTTTAGTAATAAAGGCCGACCAGATAGTACCCAACGATACCGGCATGGGATGGCAACCGCACGATCCCACCAATCCGGACGATGACATAATAATAGAGATATAAAGATGAAACGCCTGACATATAGCAATAGCATGCAAAAGCGGAGACACCGGCACAAACTTATTCTGCCGTTATGGTGCATACTGCTGCTTGTTACCGGTTGCGGTAATCTGTACACCGGCGACGAGTCGCTCTATGACCCCAATCATCAGGACAACCAGGGCGACCAGACGCAACTGCCCGTCATGGTAGCATTCAGCGACCCTATATATAATGTATTGACACGCGGTGCGGGAGTGCTGAATCCCACAGACGAAACAAACTTCAGCAAACGCATAGCCGACGGCACTTTCTTCGTATACGCATTCCGGCGCGACAATCCCAACGGAATGACCTATGCCCATCGCCGGGCCGAAGATGCCGACCGGCGCTATTGCCTCATCGACGGCAGTCTGGACGAAATCTCCGCCGAAGAATGCACGGCACTGGGACTCACCGCCGAGCAATGCAAACTGCACGGCAAACGGGCGGCTTATGCAGGAAACGGCTCGTTCATTAACTGGAAAAGTTCCGGCTACATCCCCTATTACAATTTGCAGGAAGAATTCGATGCCTTCAACTTCTTTGCTTATTACTACGACAATTGCGCAAGTGGGCGAAGTGAAGCGCGAAGCAGACCGTATCTGTTTCGATGTCACCGTAGACGGCTCGCAAGACCTGATGTGCGCCGCTGCCGCCGACCTCAAAGCGCTGATAGAAGACGTGGAAAACGGACGAAAGATAGCTGCCGACTACAGCGAACAGGCTGCCCGCCTGAAACAGCTCGGCGCCGACGAACGTCAGCTCATGCGCAGCTGCTATTACGGCACGTACACGGCACGCCGCAACATCTGGCCCATAATCCGCATGAAGCATCAGCTTTCATACGTCAAGTTAAAATTCTATCCTGCCAGTAAAAGCACGAAAGACATCGTTTACATCACGGGTGTCTGGATAGAATGCGTCAACAAAGGCGTTTTCACTGTAGCCTCGTCCGACCCTGCAAACGTAGGCGTCCATTTCCCCACAGAGGGAGAACGGGGGAAATTACCGGCACGTGATGCAGAGGGAAAAGAAATAGCATGGACCGATGAAGAAGGAAAATCACTCTATCCGATGCAAGTAAGGGAAGAAGATGCGGACAAGGAAGTAAACCAGCGTCCGGCAACAGACGGCGGGGTTTTCCTGCTGCCGCCGGGCAACAATGCCACGCTCCTTATAAATACGGTATATTATCCCGACGCAACCGGGAGTGAACCCTATATCACGACTTTCAGCTACGACTTAAAGGATGCCGTGTACAACAAAGACGAAAACGGCGCTTACCTCTCCAGTGGGTTTATGGGCGGACGCGAATATAACATCAGCGCCTATATATACGGTCCGCAGGATATAAAGCTGAATGTACAGGCTGCCTCGTGGGTAAACGGTGGAGATATAGAGATAGGAGAAGAATAAAATTGAAACAGACAGAGATTTATATATTTTCTTTTATTAATTAAAAATTCAATGAAGTATGAAAAAGCAATTTTTCTATGCAGCAATGGCGCTCGCAGTAATGAGCAGCTGTTCAAAGGACAATGATCCGGGTATCGGTAATCCGGACGACAACAATGACAAGGCAGTGATCGCATTAGGCGTGGACGTACCCACGGTTACGGCCCTCAGCAGAGGAACCGGCTCTGTGGGCGATGTAGAAGGCGAGAACAACAAGTGGAACAGCCAACGACTGTATATCCACATGGTAGACAGAGCCACCGGCTTAGAAGCAGAAGAAGGAGCTGAAGGAGCAAAAACTCCGATTCTCGATAACGCAACTCTCCAGTTCAGAGCCCCCAAAGCAACCGAAGGCAATAACGGTGCAATCAGAATCTATAACAATTATGTAGAAGATACCGACAACGGCGTGATTCAATACAAATACTACCCGACCAACGGCACCTATACATTCTACGGTTATCATGTTGACGATGCAACCCACGATGATGCAACCATTACGGCAGATGAGAAGAAAGTGAAGAATGTAACAATCAACGGTACTCAAGACCTATTGGCAGCCAGTACCATAGATATGGCCGAGAATGATGCTTCCAATGACCAAAGTTTATATAAAGACATAGCTACCAAGCTAAGCGGCGAGTGGACGGAACTTATGAAATACCAGTTCGGCGCCCGTACAGCCCGTAAAGGCATTGTTCCTGTCCTGAAATTCAACCATCAGCTGGCTCGTTTGAAGTTTTTCGTAAGGGCAGGCAGTGAAAGCGCAGCCGGCTATAAATATGAAGGCAGCAATTGGGTGGAACGCAAAAGTACTGACGGACAGGATAAGACACTCGGTATGCAAGTCACTAAGATTACCTTGAAAGACATGGTAAATGTTGTCGACATGGATCTGGCTACTACGACTTCCGCAAGAAACGGAGCCTCCACCGCTCCTTTTGTTGTATGCAGTAAAGATGCTGATAACAAAAACAAGTTAGACCCGGACAAAGGTTTAATCACTCCGGTAGTGCCCAAGTATCCTTACGGCCACGAAAATATTCCGGCAGATAGTGACCCCGACGCTAAAGGAACTCAAGTGGGTGAACCTGTTATGTTTTTCCCTAACGGAAACATCAGCTTATCCATAGACCTTAAACAATATGTAGAAGATACAAAAGACGAAACAGACGGTGACAAGATTACATACAAAGAAGTTGAGAAGCTGGATACTCCCTTAATCATCGATCAGTCCAAGATTTCAAAAGATGTGAAAGAATTCAAGGCCGGTGCTTCTTACAACGTATACATTACAATCTATGGTTTCGAAAAGATAGAGGTTACCGCAGTGCTGACCGCATGGGAAGACGGTGGTGACATTGAAACCGACATTGAAGACGGAAAATAAGAACCGGCTCCTCTATCGGGAAATAACTCCTGAGACCAATCCAACTACCAACGGGCGGTACGAGAACTACCAACCGTTGGTACTTGAAATACCAAAGCGTGGTACAGGAGCTACCAACTGTTGGCACGGAAGCTACCAAACGTTGGTACAAGGAATACCAAAGCATGGTACCGGAAGTACCATACCGAGGAACATAGGAGAGCAACGATATGTTTAACCAATTACTCACTACAATCATGAAAAAGAATTTATGGATGCTGGCAGCCGCCCTTTGCATGACAGCCTGCTCGCAAAACGAGGATATCGTAATAGAGCAACCGGTCAGCGACAACGACTTCGAATCGCCGGACGGACGGCTAATCATCCAATTGGGTGGAATAGAGACACGTATAGGGGCCAGCGTAGGCGTAACACGCGCACCGCTGGATAAGCTATACGATGAGACCAGCGGTGCTACTACCCGATTGGGTATTTTCGCCCTTGCCACCAATGACGCTACCACCAGCACCGCCATTACCGATGCCAACAGAACCGCAGCATGGGGCGATACGGAGAACTACGGAATTCTGCTGAACAATATACAGGCAGCAGTAACCGCCTGGCCCAAGCAAGACGGCTCCGACGTAAAACCGGACGGTTTGGAGAATGACCTGGCACAGAAAATCACATTATATAAAGGCAATGCCGCAAACGGTGTGTACTACTACCCGATGCAGAAGAAATACGACTATAGCTTCTACGGCTACGCCCCTTATCAGGAAGGCCAAACCATAAGTGCCGCAAAGCCGGAAATAACATTCGCCCATTTCGACGGCTCGCAGGACATCATCTGGAACAATGCCACCGCCGGAGAGATAGCGCCAAACAGCATTTACCTGAAAAAGGATGTAAAGAACGACGCTTCCCTGACCGGCTATAAAGCCCAATACATCCGCCAGTTGAAGTATCACCACGAACTGAACCGGACAGCCTCTGAAAAGTTACAGGACTATCCGTGGATACCCAACATCAACTTCGAGCACCAACTGGCACAGTTGCGTTTCTCCGTGATTCCCGCCACCGAGCAGTCCGAAGAGGACAGAACAGCCGTCCAAAACATGAAAGTGAAAAATATCACCATTAAAAACCACGGCACAACGGCCACCCTCAACGTTCTGACCGGGAAACTGACCTTTACCGACAACGGTTCCCTGCTTATGCGGGAAGCCACCGACGACGGCAAAGGCAATATTACTTTTACGGACGACAATGCCGACGGAACCGTCGAAGTTCCCAAAGACATTTATGTCCAGAAATACGAAGGCGGACAATATACGCTTAACGGCGTGTCAAGCGCCAACCCGCTGATACAAGGCTATCTGATGGTGAAACCGGACATGGAACAATTCCTGATGGACGTCACCATCATGGCTCCCGATGCCAGTGGAGTGCCGCAAGACCTGATTGTACGCGACATCCCCGTCAATGCCCCCGCTCCCGCCGTCGATTCAGGCAAAAGTGACAATTTGTTCTATGCCGGCTATTACTACAACGTACGTATCGGCATCTACGCCACCCAACAAATCAACGCTACCGCCACTTTAGCTACCTGGAAACCGGGCGGTGACTCCGTAGACGTACCCATAGAGTAAAGGCGGAAAGCACCCGCATAAAAACAGAAGAAGTGTAATGAGTAAAAAGAAAAACATATCGTACCTGTTCGGCCTCGCATTCCTGTTATTGGCAGGATGCGACACAGACACTGCCACAGTTCCTCTTCCCGATGACGGGGAGAGGGCTGTGGAAGTGCGGCTGAGGGCATCGGTATGCACCGTAGAGACTACCGTCGGCCGGAGCGTCATTGAAGGCACGGCCCTGAATACAGGAGATGAAATAGGTATATTTCTGATGAGAGACAGTAATTTCAGCACCCCATACTTGCAGAATCTTCCCTATCGATATGCAGAGGGCGGACAACTGAGTTTGCAGCCGGAAGGACAAAAGTGTACTACCCTGCCCGGCAGGACACGCTCTATCTGTACGGTTATTATCCTTATACGGAAACAGCCGCTGCAGATGAAAACGGTAAAGTATCCATTCCCGTTACCGCCGCTCTGGAAGCAAAGGACGCCACAGACTACCTTTACACCGGTGAGACCAAAGGCAGCAAGAAAGCGGCTGCAACCGCAGCAGGCATTGCCGTCTCCTTGAAACATGCCTTGGCACGGCTACGCCTCAACATATCCACCGACCGCCCCGAATATACGGCGGACTCATACCCGGCGTTGCAAAGCATCGGTTTTACCACCCGTGAGGGACAAACAGGGACAATGGACCTGCAAACAGGCGACATCACATCCGACAATCCGGACACCGGTACATCCGTCAGCTCCGATTACCGGAACGAAGCATCCCCGCTCAACCTTATCCCCGGAACAGCCGGCATTCAAAAGGATTATCTGCTGCTGCCATACGGGCATGAGACTATCAGTGCGCTCCGCCGCTTGACATTCAGTATAAAAGAGCCGGACGGAAGCGAAAAAGACATCGTAGTGTTCGACGAAGCCGATGCCGGTGCAAACACTCCCCCGCTAATCGTACTGGAAGCCGGCAGCATAACCACCCTCAACATCCTATATACGCAAAGCATGGCTGCAAAAGCTTCCGTAAACGACTGGAACAAGGGTACGGAACATACATTTCAATAGAACGGAACTTACAAATCCCAACCAACAAAACGCTAAAAACCGATATGCCGAAAACCAATCACCATACACTCTCTTTAAGCAGCATCTTCTTTCTGCTGCTACTTTGCAGTTTCCCTACCCTGCACGCCCAGCAACTGGCAGTAAAGACCAACGGCCTGATGCTTGCCGCCATGGCTCCCAACATCGGCTGCGAATTCGTTGTGGGCGAACGGAGCAGTATCGACATCTCGGCTTTCGGCGCAGTCAACATCTATGGCAACAAAGCCAAAATGATAGGTCTTCTGCCCGAATACCGCTATTGGTTTAACGGACGCCCCATGACACGGGAATTTGTGGGAATAGCCGCTCTCGGCGTGTCCTACGACATCACATGGGGAGACCGCATCTATCAGGGCGATGCTGCCGGCGCCGGGATTACCTTCGGCTATGCGCTGAACCTGAACCGACGCCTCAACGTAGAGTTTTACGGCGGATTCGGCGCCGTGTACTTCAAGCAAAAACAATACTACAAAAACGATAACATAGAGGACTACACCGACGGAACGGCACAAGCCAACGCCAACGGTTATAAACTGCTACCTATCAAAATAGGTGTCTCCATATCCTATATCTTCAAATAAAGAATAACCGCCATGAAAAATTTCATCATAACATCAGCCGTTTGCATTGCTATGATTTTATCTTCCGCATCAAGCATGGCGCAACAAATCACTATCGTGTCCGGCAAAGTGCTGAACCTGCCCGAAGGTGAAAAAAAGCCGCGCCCCTTCCCCATGGGAGAGACCGTGCGTATTTTTGCTTTCAATACCGTGGCCTCGGCACGCGATGCCCTGAAAGCGCTTGAAACCGGCGGTGGCGGAACATTGCTCTTCGACGCCGATGCCGTGGCGGGCGCCGACGGATACTATGAAATACGTGTAGCGGAAAACGGCGCGCTAATCTTTAACGTGCAAATGAAAAACGAACTGCGCGAAGTGAATTACAAACAGGAGATAAACGCCAACATCGACGGCGGCATCGCTCTTGAGGAGGTGGAAGTTGTGGCAGAAAACCCAAACCCGCAACCCCGGCCCGTAGCCGGGAAAATAGTGGGCAACAAACTGATTGTAAACAACTCGGTAGCCATTCCCAGCAATTACGGCGCGCCCAACCGCCGGCTCATCATGCAACCTTATATCATGGACTGTACCACCGAAGAGATAGTGAGCTACATGGACCCGACAGTTATGGACGGCCCCGAATACGGACTGACGCAAGACCGCCGCATGGCCTACGACATCAGGAACGACAAACTGGCTCCCTATATCAATACCCGCCGCCAACTGGATGCCACACGCTTCAACCTGGACATCAATGACTCGGTACCCGTACCCGACCCCAGACGCATTTACAGTGTATTGTCCAAAGTTATTATAGCAGACTATACCCACCCTACATACGAAGCGGAATGGAAAATGACTACCTGCAAAATAAAACGCCCGTTGCAGTTTCTGGAGTTCTCGTTCCCCGATTTTGAATTAGACCCCGATAAATACAAGGAAACGCCCCGGCGCGAACGCCGGAATACGGCAGGCAATATTTCGCTGACATTCCTTGTGGGCAAGGCCGAACTGGATCCTGCCGACTCTGCCAATGTGGTGCAGATGAACAAGTTGCAGGAAGACCTGATGAACATCGTAAACGGTGAGGGCACCACACTGAAAGAATTTAAGATAACCGGCGTATCGTCTCCCGAAGGACGCTATGCCAGCAACCTTGCGCTTGCCAAGCAACGAACGGCTTTCGCCCTACGGAAAATCACTTCGGTAATACCTGCCGCCAAATGGAGCCGGGTATACAAACATCCTACGGAAACCCGTGTTGCCACTTGGAATGAAGTAGCCGATTTACTGGAACGGGACAGCCTCACTGCGGAAGCGCGGGAGATAAGGGAAATCACCGGGAAATATAAGAATCCGGATGCGCAGTTTGCCGCCGTATCGCGTCTGCCCTACTACTCCACCATCATCAAAGAACGGCTGCCCAAACTACGCACCGTACAGTACGAATACAAACATGAAATATTCCGTGAACTGAATCCGGATGAAATATTGGACAAATACTTGCACGACCCTCAATACGCCGATGGCAAAAAAATCGTTTACCCCGATACGAGTACTGGCATTTGTTCCGGATGATAAAAGCCCCGGAAGAAGCGGAGAAACTCTATCGGCGCGCTTACAGGGAAACAATGGCCTACGACACGAAAGGGAAAGAAAAGCCGTGGATTCTGGCGGCAAACAACCTTGCAATAGCGCTGCTACGCAGGGATACTTTCGACGTAGAGATACTGAAACCCCTGATTGACCTTAAGCGGAAAGTGAACATGGTGGACTCTTTCAATGACGGCATCAGCATAACCAAGACTGAGGTAAACCCCGAAACAATCGTTGCCAACCAGCTCGCAATGTACATACGCGCCTATAACTTTGAAGAGGCCAGCATCCTTGCCGACAAACTTCCGGATACCGAACGCTTCCAGATGATAAAGGCATTTGCCAACTGTCTGGGTGGATACTACGACTACCGGGGTGCAGCCACCGTAAAGGAGGGCGAGGAACGTAAAAAGGTATTCAAATTGGTAAAGGAGTCGTCACCGCTCAATAATATTGTAATGTGCATGGCTATGGAAACGGACAATTACAACAAAGAAGCACAGAAAGCATTGGAAGAACTGCCTGAAACGGCCATGACTAAATACATGAAACTGGTGATTTACATCCGGGAAAAGAAACTGTATGAATGGAGCTACGATAACGCCCTCGACTTTGACGAAGCCTGCAAGAAGTTGGAAGAAATCGTCAAACTGGATGAGAAATACTACAAAATAGCCGTTAACGACGGTGAAATCAGCAAGGAATTTATGGAATATTACGACCAGGGCGACTGGAAACTTTATTAAACGGATATGGAGAGTTGAACATCATGAAGAAACCACTGATTATATTGATTGTACTGCACACACTGATACCTTTTGCCTTTGCCCAACAGCAAACGGGCAATAATCCTTCTCCGGCAACGCATCCTAAAGATACCGTCGGCATAGGATTCGATGCTACCCGGCAGATGTTCCAAAGACGTTACCAGCATCCGGATGCAGTGCCTTTCGACACACTATGGAAAAATAATGTGTATATCTCCTTGTTTGGCGGCATGGACAAAATGATTCCGCGCGGAAACACGGATTTCAACACCGGTCCCGTGGGCGGTATCGCCGCCAATTGGCAGTTCGCCCCCGCCCATGCCCTGCGTGCCTCATTGCTGGCGGGTAACTTCTCGCGCAAAATAGACAACGAAACCCTATTGCGTTTCGGCCTGCAGGCGGATTATCTGCTGAATGTATCATCCTACGTCAACGGCTACAATCCCGGACGTATCTTCGAGTTCCTGACCGTAGCGGGAGTCGGCTATCAATTATCTGCACTGGCAGGCAGAGTGGAACATGTGGCCGACCTGCATTTAGGTTTCCAACTGAAACTGCACCCTACCGCACATGTGGACTTTTATCTGGAACCCCGCTTCACCATTATGAGTGACGGCATAGACCATTCCTTTCAAAAGAACTGGCATAAATATGACATGACCTACGGTGCGACCGTAGGAATGAACTACCGCCTGAAAGCATGGAAGCCTTTCGGCAAAATGCGCATACTGGAAGGCAATCATTTTTTGGACAATACCTTTATCGGCATCGCTGCCGGCGGGCAGTTTCAAGCTTCCCGCCTGACAAGTGAAATGGGACTGACAAACTCCATCGGCCCGCACATCAGCCTGTCTGCCGGCAAATGGCTGATACCGGCATTCGGCTTACGGCTGTCGGCATTCAAATCGGCCGATACCTGGCATAGAAAGTAATCGCCTCTTCGGCGAGTTCGGCCGGTGAAGAGTTTTATGAGATGTCCGCATACGCCGGGGGGCGCCTGGAAGGTATGCTGGATGCCACTATTTTTTAACGGCAGGCAACTCAGTCCCAAATTCTCCGTCAATGTATTGGCGGGCGGTGAACTGGGATATATTCAAAAAGAAAATGGTTATCGGCCCGCAAAAGGCGGATATACGGGATTTACAGGCGGCTTGCAATTTAAATACCGGCTTTGGGGCGATGTTTCTTTATTTGCAGAGCCACGCACCAGTCTGGCATCCTATTCATTAAAGACCAATGAAAAGGAAGAAGGCAGATACGTAGCCAAAAAGTTCACAGACAATCTGTACAGTATCAATATAGGTATAGAGATACAGCGTACCGATGAAGAAAACCGTATGGCACGCTCTTTAAACCGTGATTTGTTTAAGCCTTCTTTCTTTGTAAGCGGCGCAATCGGTTTCTCCGTTCCCATACAAATGAAACGGTATGAACCGAAACGCTACTTCGATTACATGGTCACAGCAAGCGTAGGACGCATTTTCACCCCGTTGTCATCACTCCGTTTAGCAGCGGATTACGGACCTCTGTCCACAGACCGGAAAGGGAAAACCTTGGATTATGATATGGCAAGCGGAAGCCTTGACTATATGCTGAACCTTACCAATCTGATGACGGGATATGACCCCGAACGCAAATACGACGTACAGCTATTTGCCGGAATAGTGGCTTCTATGCGGATGAAACATGAGAACCGCTTCTTTATCGGCGGAGAAGCGGGACTGCAAACATCTTACCGGGTGGGTCGCCGCTTCAAGGTATTCCTCGAACCCAAAATCCGCATTTACGGCAAGGAACTGCTAATGCAGGATAATGTGCAGGGGAGCGACATCATGATGTCGCTAAATGCCGGAACAAGCTTTTCGTTCTAAACGGGAACAGGTTATTTCAGAAGTTCATCAATCTTCTTAACCAAAGCCGAGAACTCTTCCGGATTATAAAGGCGGGTGAGCATCACGATGCGTCCTTCCTTATCAATCAATACATTACGGGTAATACCTGCTTGGCGCAACGCATATTTGGCGAAAATATCAGCCCCCGGGTCCAATCCCAACGGATAGGTAACGCCTGTGGACTTGCCAAAAGCTATGACTTTATTCAACGGCTCGTCACGGTCGATGCCCATTAACATGAAATCCGGATCGGACTTATGCTTCTGCCATATATCCTTTTCGATAAAGGCATCTCCTTACGGCACACACCACACCAGCTTGACCGTAAACTGCAACATAACCACCTTGCCACGGAAATCGGAAAGCGTAACGGTCCT
>ENA-OQJP01000225-OQJP01000225.1-human-gut-metagenome-genome-assembly--contig:-NODE-225-length-20333-cov-5.181283_pt1 | contig 20333 bp, 20 predicted proteins | sample MGYA00242611_ERZ504778 | MGnify/ENA primary metagenome ERZ504778 (study PRJEB26092, sample SAMD00036349) | human gut metagenome | host: Homo sapiens | study: EMG produced TPA metagenomics assembly of...
CGCAAATATGCCGGTTTGAAAGGCATTGCTTTTGAAAACTGCGATAGAACGATTGATTTTTTTGGAGGACACTATGACATATAAAAAACTTCCCGGCCTGACTTGGGACGGCACAATCTACGAAAACGAAGAGATGGGTACGCTGGAAGCCCTGCTGCCCACCGGCGGCTATCCCACCGCCCATGCACCTGCCATGGTAGAGCTGCCCGACGGCACGCTGCTGTGCTGCTGGTTCGCCGGTACTTATGAGGGCAGCGCAGACATCCGCATCATCTGCTCTGTCCTGCCCAAGGATGGTGCCCAGTGGCTGCCGCCGGTGGACATCTCTGGCGACCCCACCCGCAGCGAGCAGAACCCCTCGCTGTTTTACGGCCCGGACAACGCGGTGTGGGCCATGTATACTGCACAGCTCGACCGACAGGCTGGCAAGGACAATATGCAGTACACAGCGGTCGTCCGCTGCCAGAAAAGCACCGACGGCGGCAAAACGTGGGGACTCTATGAGACGATCTTCCCCGAGGAGGGCACCTTCTGCCGCCAGCCCATTCAGGTGTTGAGCAATGGCCGCTGGATCTTCGCCAACTGGCTCTGCACCGACTCGGCTGAGGGCCTGTCCGGCGACCCCACGGCTTTCCGCATTTCGGACGACGAGGGCAAGACCTGGCATATGGTCATGATGCCGAAGAGCAATGGTCATGTCCATGCCAACGTCGTAGAGCTTGAGCCGGGCCATCTGGTGGCTTTCATGCGCAACCGCGAGGCCTACCGCATCCACCGCAGTGAGTCCTTCGACTGGGGCGAGACGTGGAGCGAGCCGGTGGCTACTCCGCTGCCCAACAACAATTCCAGCATCAGCGCCCTTAAACTGCAGAGCGGCCGCATTGCAATCGCCTACAACCCCACCTGCACCCCGACCCCTCAGCCGGGCAAAGCTGCATGGCCCGGCCTGCGCTGCCCGGTGGCTGTGGCCCTCTCTGAGGACGGCGGCAAGACCTTCCCGATGATCCGCTGGATGGAGCGCGGCGAGGGCTTCATGGGGGACAGAATAAGACCAATAATAAGCAGTACGAGTATCCCTACTTGATGCAGAGCCGCGATGGTGCCATGCACTTGACCTACGCGGCCCGCACCCGTCAGGGCATCAAATACATCCGCTTCCGCGAAGAAGATGTCATGGGCGCGAAGCGCGAGACGGTGGGGCTGTACAACCCCACCGCCGCTCAGACCCGCTGATTTTTTGAAGGAGGAAATTTGTTATGCTGACCCAGTACAATCTGAAGATGCCGCACGCAGTTTACGGCGGCGAGAACGCCATGGACAATATCACCGCCATCATCAAGGCGCGCGGCGCAAAAAAGGTAGCCATGTTCACCGATAAGGGCATTGAGGGCGCCGGCCTGTTCGCCCTGCCCGAGGAGGCTGTGAAGGCTTCCGGCGCAGAGTATTATGTTCTGGACGAGCTGCCTCCCGAACCCAGCTACATGGCTGTCCAGAAGCTGGTGGATGAGTTCAAGACTTCCGGCGCCGACCTCATCGTGGCCTGCGGCGGCGGCTCCGTCATGGACGCAGCCAAGCTGGCAAGCGTGCTGGTGACCGATGACTACGGCGTCAAGGAGCTGCTGGACAACCCCGGTATGGCTCAGAAGTGCGTCCCCATCGTCCTCATCCCCACCACCGCCGGCACCGGCGCTGAGGTCACTCCCAACGCCATCGTCGCTGTCCCCGAGAAGGAGCTGAAGGTCGGCATCGTCAACGAGAACATGATTGCGGACTACGTCATCCTCGACGCCCGCATGATCAAGAACCTGCCCCGCAAGATCGCGGCTGCTACCGGCGTTGATGCTCTGGCACACTGCATCGAGTGCTTCACCGGCAACAAGGCCAACCCCTTCAGCGACCTGTACGCTCTGGAGGGCCTCGACCTCATCCTGAACAACATTGAGAAAGCCTGCGATGACCCCGATGCCATGGCCGAGAAGAACCGGATGCAGATCGCAGCTTACTACGGCGGTCTGGCCATCACCGCTTCCGGCACCACCGCAGTCCACGCTCTGAGCTATCCTCTGGGCGGCAAGTACCACATCGCACACGGCGTCTCCAACGCCATCCTGCTGGCCCCTGTCATGCGCTTCAACAGCGAGCATCCGGCTGTCAAGGAGCGTCTGGCTGTGGCTTATGACCGCTGCTGCCACGAGAACAAGACCTGCACCACCGTGGACGAGAAGGCTGCATGGATGATCGCCCGCCTCGAAGCGATCGTCAAGCATCTGGACATCCCCACCAGCCTGAAGGAGTTCGGCGTCCCCGCTGAGGACCTCGAGGGTCTGGTCGAGTCCGGTATGCAGGTGCAGCGTCTGCTGGTGAACAATATGCGCCCCGTCACCGCTGACGACGCCCGTAAACTGTATCAGGAGATCATGTAATAGAAAAGGAGAACACGTTATGAAGACCAGCGACATCAAAGGCATCATCCCTCCGGTAATCACCCCCATGAACAACGACCCTGAGCAGACCGTCAACCACGAGGCTCTGCGCGAGCAGGTGGAGCGCCTGCTGGCAGGCGGCGTGCATGGCATCTTCCCCATGGGTACCAACGGCGAAGCCTACGCCCTGTCCTTCCAGGAGAAGGAAGAGATCTTGGCTACCGTCATCGACCAGGTCAAGGGCCGCGTCCCCGTTTACGCAGGCACCGGCTGCATCACCACCGCCGAGACCATCCGCCTGAGCAAGCGTGCCGAGGAGATGGGCGCAGATGCACTGTCCATCATCACCCCCCAGCTTCGCGCTGGCCTCCCAGAAAGAGCTGTACGACCACTATGTGGCCGTGGCCAAGCAGGTCAACATCCCCATCATCCTCTACAACATCCCGCCCCGCACCGGCAACAAGCTCCTGCCCGAGACCGTGCAGGCCCTCTGCCGCGACGTGGACGTCATCGTCGGCGCAAAGGATTCCAGCGGCGACATCGAGAACCTGAAAGCTTATATCCGGCTGACCCGTGAGTTGGACAAGGATGTGGCCATCCTCGCCGGAAACGACGGCGCGATCCTGACCTGCCTGAAGGAGGGCGGCGCAGGCGGCATTGCAGGCCGCGCCAACATCTGGCCTGCCACTATTGCAAAGATCTACGACTGCTTCAAGGCTGGCGACCTCGAGGGCGCACAGGCCGCTCAGGACGCGATCGCCATCCTGCAGCAGACCTTCAAGTACGGCAACCCCAACACCATCATCAAGACCGCTGTGGCCCTGCAGGGCCACAACGTCGGCAAGTGCCGCGCTCCCTTCAACTACGTTCCCGAAGAGGGTCTGGAAGCCATCAAGAAGGTTCTGGCCGAGAACGCTGCCAAGGGCCTGAACTGAGAAGAGCAAGGAGAGCACTGCTATGAATAAACCGATCGTTGGCATTACGATGGGCGATCCCGCCGGCTCCGGCCCGGAAATCACCATCAAGGCTCTGGCAGATCCGGAGCAGTATACCTACTGCCGCCCCATCGTTGTGGGCGACGTGAAGGTGTTCGAGCGGGCCAGGAAGTTCGTTGGCCGTGAGGACATCGTCATCCACCGCTGCGACAAGGTGTCGGATGCCCTGTTCACCCCCGGGACCATCGACGTGCTGCACCTCGACCTCATCGAGGACATCAACAAGTTCGAGATGGCAAAGGTGAGCGTGGAGGGCGGTAACGCCGCTTTCCAGTGTGTCAAGAAGGTCATCGAGCTGGCCATGGCCGGCGAGGTGGACGCTACCTGCACCAACGCCCTGAACAAGGAAGCCATGAACAAGGCTCTGGAATACTATCACGGCGAGAAGTCGGACGGCTACACCCATTTCGACGGCCACACCGAGATCTACGCCACCTACACCCACACCAAGAAGTACACCATGATGCTGGCCCACCACGACCTGCGCGTGGTCCACATCTCTACCCACGTCTCCCTGCGCGAAGCCTGCGACCGGGTCAAGAAAGAGCGTGTGCTGGAAGTCATCGAGATCGCCAATAAAGCCTGCAAGGATATGGGCATCGAGAACCCCCGCATCGCTGTGGCCGGCCTGAATCCCCACTGTGGCGAGAACGGCCTGTTCGGCCGCGAGGAGATCGAGGAGATCACCCCGGCCATCGAGGCTGCCAAGGCCGAGGGCATCACCGGTGTTGTGGGTCCCTGCCCGCCGGACAGCGTTTTCTCTCAGGCCATCGGCGGCTGGTACGACATCGTGGTCTGCATGTACCACGATCAGGGCCATATCCCCCTCAAGACCGTGGGCTTCGTCTACGACCGTGAGAAGCAGGAGTGGAAGGCTGTGGAGGGCGTCAACGTCACGCTGGGCCTGCCCATCATCCGCGCCAGCGTGGACCATGGCACCGACTTCTACCACGCCGGTAAGGGCAACGGCAATGAGCTGAGCCTTGTCAACGCCATCAAGTATGCCGTCAAGATGACCGGCAGAAAATAAGAGAAAATGGCTGAAGGAGGAAAAGGTATGCAGGACGAGATCAGAACACTTCCGCAGAAACTGCTGATGGGCCGCCGTGCGCTGGTGACGGGCGCAGGCCGCGGCATCGGGCGAGAGATCGCCCGTCAGATGGCGCTGGAGGGCGCAGATGTCATCATCAACGCCCGCAAGGAGCCCGAACTGCTTACATTGAGAGAGGAGATCACCGCCATGGGGCAGAAATGCCAGATCGTTCTTGGCGATATCTGCACCCCGGAGACGGCGGAGAAGTTTGCCACCGCCGCAGAGGAATGGGGCGGACTGGATATTTTGGTGAACAACGCCGGAATCCTTGACCGTGACGGCACGCTTCAGACTACCCCGGAGACCTTTGATCATATCATTCAGGTCAACCTCGTCTCGGTCTTCCGCATCACCCAGAAGCTACTGCAGGCTTTGTGCGAGAGCAAAGGTTGCATCGTCAATATCACATCTTCCGCTTCCCGTGCGCCTCATCCCAACGCGAACCCGGCCTATGGCGCGTCCAAGGCTGGTCTCACGGCATTGACTCGTCAGTGGGCACTGGAATTTGCGCCGCAGGGCGTTCGCATCAATGCGGTGCAATGCGGCCCCATCGAGACGGATATGTCCCAGAGCTGGACGCCAGAATACCGCGAAAAGGTGATGTCGGCAGTACCTTTGCATCGTCTCGGAACACCTTGGGACGTGGCGCGGTGTGCCGTGTTCCTTGCAAGTGAGCAGGCGGCCTATATCACTGGCGCGAGTCTGAATGCAAACGGCGGAAAATTGATGGAGTAAAAGCAGAAGTTCACAGAAACAGGCCCCCGGCTAATGGTCGGGGGTCGTAAGAAAGTAATATCGTATTTTTGTAGGAACGGCATGGCTTTGGTCATGCCGTTTCCTCTTTCATCAGTTCATTCAGTGGGATAAAGCCTACAAGGTCATAGGAAATGCGGATATTTTGCCGCCGTTTGCCGCTGCTCTTGTCGGGGGCTTCGATATAAACTCCCTTGACAAGTTCCCGCAGAGCATAGGGCGTAAGCTCGTCCAAATCCTTGTATTTGTGTACCCTCTGGATAAACTGCTCCAAATTTTCAATCTGTCGTTCCTGTACTTCAATATCCTGCTGCAAGGTCTGGATTTCCACTTTAAGCTGCTCCTGTTCGGTTTCATAGCTTCTGCTCATCATGGAAAACCGTTCATCGTTGATGCGTCCTGCCACATTGTCCTCATAAATGCGGATAAACAGGCGGTCAAGTTCTCCCATGCGCCGCTGCGCCTGTTCCAGACGCTTGATGCTTGCGCAGATTTTTTCTTCACTGGACAGCAGGAGCCTGTGTTCCATAACTGCCCGGAAGTGCTTCTCATACCGTGTCACATAGAAGATGACCGCTTTCATGTGCATCCAGACCAAATCTTCCAGAACAGCGGCTCGGATGAAGTGTGCCGAACAGCTTCCTGTATTGCTTCGGTAGTTGGCGCATACAAAGTGATCCTGCCGCTTCTCAAAGTAATTGGTAGTGCAGTACCGCATTTTCGCTCCGCAGTCGGCACAGTAAACCATGCCGGAGAACAGGCTGCTTTTGCCTGTTTTGTTCTACGGTGACGCTGCTGACGGATCTCCTGCACCTTGTCAAAGACTTCCTGCTCGATGATCGCCGGCTGGGTGTTGTAGAAAATCGCCTGTTTGTCAAGGGGCGTTTCCCGCTGCTTCTTGTCCCAAATGGAATTGGTGTAGGTCTTGAAGTTGACCGTACAGCCTGTGTACTCCCGCCGTTCCAGAATGTGAACAACGGTGTTGGTATTCCAATGGTAGGGATCATCGGTTTCGGGGCTTGGGGTTTTGATGCCCGCCCTGCGCTTGTAAGCGGTGGGGTTAAGCACCTTTTCCTCCTGCAAGAGCTTTGCGATCTGCATCGGTCCCCGTCCTTCCATACACAGCTTGAAGATTCGCTTGACTACCACAGCCGCAGCTTCGTCCACGATCCACTTGGTCTTGTCCTCTGGGGCTTTGAGATACCCGAACGGAACATTGGTAGTCAGCGGTACGCCACGCTCACCCTTTGCCTTTTGCACAGCCCGGATTTTGCGGCTTGTATCTTTGGCGAAAAATTCGTTAAACCAGTTTTTGATACCGGCAATATCGCTGTCTGTGCTGTTGGGGTCGATGGTGTCAAAGTGGTCGTTGATGGCAATATACCGCACATTGTACTTCGGGAAAGTGAAGTTGATATAAAGCCCGGTCAGCGAGGAATTTCGTCCCAGTCTGGATAGGTCTTTGGTGATACAGACTGCCACTCGTCCTGCTTCGATTTCCGCAAGCATGGCTTGGAAGCCGGGGCGGTCATAGTTCGTGCCGCTGTACCCATCGTCCACGAAAAAGATCGGGTTAGGAAAGCGATTTTCTTTAGCGTACTGGAGCAGGATCATTTTTTGATTCTGAATGGAATTTGACTCATCTTCTTTGCCGCCCTTTTTATCCTCTTTCATATCTTCCACGGATAGACGGCAGTAGAGTGCGGTGATTTTATCAGTTGCCCGTAACATTTCTGTTTCCTCCTTCAAAGGGGCAACTGCCAGTACAGGATTGGTTGCTTCTATTGTACCAAGATTCTGTGAATTTGTCATTCGCTATCTTCCAACTTTTCTGTAAACTTTTCAGCCATAATGCGCTCCATCTTCTTATCCAGCGTTTCCGTTCCGTCATAAGTGCCTGTGACGGAGTAGATTGTGCCGCCAATCTCTTTCTGCAAAGTGAACTCCGGCAGCCAGAAAGCAGATGGATTTTTCACACGGATGTGTCCGTCCTCATCAAACCAGAAATTGTGTCTGGGGTGGTCGGGCGGCAGCGGCGCAGGTTTCAGATACGGGTCAGGATTGGAGAAGTAATATCCCTCCGGCTCGTCATGCTCCTGCTGCTTCCATTCCTCGATCTCTGCCAAAAGGTCTTGGTCGATTTCACTTTCTGCATCTGAAAATATTTCCATGTCATCGTCTGCGTCTTCATCAAATTCGGCAAGCAGATCATCCAAGAAATTCGGATCAAGCCCATATTCCTCCGTGATGCGCTTGATTTCATCATCCACATCAATGTGGATGGTATCGCCGATTTGTCGTGCAGCTTCAAATTCTGCATCACTCATATCTGCCCATCGCTGTAATTCAGCCCGTGAAGCAGCGTCAATCAAAACCAACGAACTTACAGGCTCACCATTCGGCAGTGTATCTCCGAGAAGTATTTTTGCAATTTTTCTTACGAGGTTATTGTCCTCTTTCCAGTTGAGTTCCATTTTTGAAATCCTCCTTAATGCTCGATTTGATGTTTCTTTGTGCGGCTCTGCGCCGTTTTTTCCTGTGCATGAATGACCTGCTCCACCTTGTATTTGATCTGCCATAGTTTTTTCACTTCTGCATGGATGGGAGAAAGCTCTGCTTGTTCGGTCTTGTACTCCTGTTCCAGACGGTCACGCTCTTTGCGCCAGACAGTGATGGGCAGTTTGCCGTCCTTGAAATACGGCTTCAACTTGCGCTCTGCCATGTGATACAGGCGGAGTGCGTTTTCATTTTCGGACATGAACTGCTCCCGCTTGCCTTTCCATTTGATCGTTGCTAACTTGTCGGCAACGGGCTTGCCTTCGGTGTAAAGCTGCACCATGCGGAGAAGCTCGTCCAACTCTTTCATACGCTCGGATTTGCCACGCATAGAGCTTTTCAGAGTGTCGATGCGCTCACCCAGCGCAGACACACGCTCCTGTAATTCCTCCGTCGTTGTCAGCTTGTTCTGCATGAGATAATTGACGATTTCATTGAACTCTTTAAGATTGCCGATCTTCGCTTTCTGGCTCCAAGCTCCGGCATTGCGTCCAGAATAATAATCGCTGAGTAGATGCGCCAGATTGGGGGCTTGTGGCTTGCTTAATTCCTCATGGGCTTCTTTCAGCCAGTCAAGCAGCGCAGAGATTTTCTTTTTCAGATTACGGATCAAATCGTTGGTTGCCTTGATCCAGAGGTTGAGATCGCCCTTGTTGGTGCGGATGCCCTTTGCTTCCATCGCCTGAACGGTCACACCCTCATGGATGGTGGGGAGTTGGTCGATGCCCTGTCGCTCATAACTGCGGTGGTCAATCCGGCAGTCCAATTCTTTTTCCGCAAACTTCTGATTACAGAGATCAGCCCATGCTTGCCGCCAATGCTCCAAGGTATCGGGACTGCCCCAATTGGTGGTTGGTACAGCGTTGAACACATAGTTTCCTGCTTCATCACGGATGCGGTTGCCATGCTCATCAAGCAGATATTCCCGCCGCTGTTTGTTGCCCCATCTGCCGTGTTCATCCAGAGGGCGGATGGGACACATGACATGAAAGTGGGGATTGGAAATGCCGCCGTCCTCCTTGTCGGGAGAGTGAACGGCGAAGTCCACCACCATGCCACGGCTCACAAACTGCTCCAATAAAAATTGCCTTGCAAGCTCGATGTTCTCCTGCATGGAAAACTCGTTCTGCAAAGCAATGTCAAAGCTGTATGCAAGCTGTGCTTTCTTTCCTCGTTCCGATTTCTCTACTTCATTCCAGAGTGTTTCTCGATCAGAGAACGAGGACGGGGCATAGGACGGTAGCAGGATTTCCGAACAGATCACGCCGCCTTTTTTGGTGTAGTCGCTGTCCTCACCGTAGTATTCGCTGTGCAGCTTTTCGCCGGAGCGATAGGCAGCAGATGCAATAGCGGATTGTCCTGCGCTGCGCTTGATTTGTGTCACATGAAAATGATATAGTGCGATACTCAACACCTCTCTTTCTGTTCTGCCCGGTCGTGTTCGTTGACCGCTTCCATAAGCAAGCCCTTGACCTCCGGGACGGCAAGAGCTTTTTCAGCAAAGGAGTAAAACTCGGTTTCGGTCAAAACCTTTGTCAGCGGTGCAACACTTTCAATGGCTGCGCCACGGGTGATAAGGTGGTGCGCCCGCTTGCGCCGCTCTCCCTTTTCGTAGTAGGTGATACGGTTTTCAAGCTGCTGTTTTTTGTGTTGGAGCTGAGTGATCTTGCGTTCATTTTCCGCTTTCTCAGCTTCCAGTTCGGGGATTGTTTTCTGTTTTGCCATAGTGCATGACCTCCTTGATTTTAAGTGTGGGGATATAAAAAGACCGCCTACCGATAATCGGTAAACGGTCTATGTAATGTGTTCGATTTTCAGACTTGTCGTTTGGGAATGGTTTGTCAAAACCGTTTCCATATGACAAGTACGCAGGGATAGGCGAAGCCGCAAGGGGCGCAGCCCCTTGTTCGGAACGGAGTGACGCAAAACAGCCCGAACATCAATCGTCCGGGCTGTCTGCCTCGCAGAGCGCACATACAGGGCTTGCCCCCTGTATAGAAGTGCGCCCTTTGTTCCAAAGGGATCTTTGTGGGTGCTTGTCGTGTGTTATAAAAACTAAAAACAAGCCCGCCACCTCAACGGCAAGCGAGCTTGACATACAGAGGTTATCGACAATCTTTACACCAAGATTGATTTCTTATTAGCCCCTTTTCGCTTTTTTCCATTTTTCTAAAGCCAAACTCACTTAGCGGTTTTTCTTTGCCACAATGGGGGCAAATCCGAGTTGGCTCACTACCGTTATAACCGTGTGATTGAATAATAGGTCTGTCCTTGTTCGTTGCCATAGATACCATCCTCTCTGAGAAACACTAAATTATTCTTCGATAATTCCAAGAATCCAATTCACCCAACCAACAACCGTAGAAGAACGCCGCAAATATGTGCTATCAGCTTCAACACGATATAGATTGGATCGTTTCATTATCCGAATTATGGTTTGTTTATCCGGCATCTCTCCACATTGCAAATGAAGTTTTAGGGTTTCGTTGAATACTTTGTGCATCAATATTTGAGTTACAAGCGCAAGCTGGCGTTCTTTATACTCCAAACCCATTATACGGTGTCCACCGGCAGAAAGTTGGAATAGGATGTTGCCATCCTCATCATGGGTTTTGTCAATGAGTCCTAGATACCGTCCTGCGTCTGTATAATAATTAGTTTGGCGTTCATCAAAAGCATACTCCGATGTAATGTCCTGTTTAGTCATCGGCTTTTCATTTAACAGCTCGACAAGGTTGACTATCCGAGACATACGATCTGCTTGTGGGAATGATATGTCTGGCTCTTGTACCAAAGGAACAGTTCTCAAAAGGTTTTCAATATCCGCCAAACAAATCTCTGTTGCAATTACATAGTTCCTCTGTTTCACTATTATAAGAGAATTGTAGTTCTGCGGATCTTCAAACTGATATTGATACAGATTGAACATACCATTTGAGAAAATCAAGAAAACAGGCTTTACTGTTTTCGTTACTCGTTCACTCCAAACACGGAACGGGTAATAAAGTTGGCGAACAAGAAAATCATCAGATAAATCCCGCTTCGCTTCAAATAAAGAAAGATAATGGATACCTTCGTATGCTGCATCAATTTCAATTTGAGAATTGCTTACGGTAATATTTTTCGTGCCAAAAGCGGTGTTAATGCCAAACTCAAAACTGCCAGAACTCATGCGACCGCTAACTGTTGGAACAAGCTCATCGTCCTCTAAAAAGTCATTAAGTATTCCACAGGCATTAGCGCAATTCAACGCAATCGCTTCGCTCACAAGAAACTGCGGCATTAGACTCTGAATATGTGCTGGAATTGAAATCCGCTGAACATCTTGGGATGGCTCGTCAAATTCCTTATATGCCGAAAAAGAGGAAATAACATAATCTCCACGAGCTATCGGCAAAATTGACAAGTTGTTAGCAACAAAGATATTTGGAAGATTTATTTTGTGGTCAAACTTGGTCATTAACCGAGGCTCTCTGAACTCTTTTATCTGGTTTGCCGAAATGACGAACTGTCCATTTCGCTCAATCTCAGCAAGAATATGATACTTGTCAAATAGGCTTTCCCATGCGGCATCATTCAGTCCCATAGTTCCTAATTAGCACCTCCTCTATCGATCCGCGCTTGCTTGCATCTGAATTGATTGCCCTCTTTGCCTGCACGATGGATATGTCGTAGTCCTTATACAGTTCTTTTATGAACTCTGTGGCAGAATTGGATAGCAAAAATTTAATGCCTCGCTGCGTCAGCTCATCGCAACATTGCTTTAGTCTGATTTGCTCGTTTCTGTCAAATCCGCCTTTATTATAGCCGGTGAAACTTGCTGTATCAGAAACAGGATCATACGGTGGGTCAAGATACACAAATCCACCCTTGCCAACTCTACTTAGCGTCACAGCAAAATCTTCGTTGCAAAATGTGATATTGCCGGACGAAAAATACTTGCTTACTGCCCGCAGAACAGGCTCGTTCACAATGTTAGGATTTTTATAATGACCAAACGGAGAATTAAACTCCCCCGATGAATTAACACGGAACAAACCATTAAAGCAAGTCTTATTCAAATAAATCAATCGTGATGCACGCTCAACCTTTGACATGGCTTGATAGGCCTCTTTGTCTCTATCTAAATCTCGTATTGCGTAGAAATACTCTGAAGTGTTTTCGTGCTTTCTGAGATCTGTAATGAGAGATTCGACATCGTCACGAATAATTTCGTAAACCGCAATCAAATCTCCATTCAAGTCATTTACGATTGCTTTGGATGGCTGAATAGAAAATAAAACGGCTCCACCACCCAAAAAAGGCTCGCAATAAGAAGTGATCCGCTTAGGAAGTAGGGGAGTAATCTCGTCTAACAACTGGCGTTTTCCTCCAACCCATTTGACAACAGGGGCAACCAGTTTGTTCTTTGCCATATCCACACCTCCTCGTTTATAGATCAATCAGCCATGAGCAAAACTCCAAAAGAGTAGTAATTGCAATGGCTTCCAGCCATGGCTGAAACCGAAAATCACTCATATGGTATAGAAAGCGGAGCCCCTTTTTGGTAAAATTGACTTGAGAGAAAACCAACCGGAAAGGGGCTGGCCGCTATCTACCGACAGGAAATCATTCAGGATGTGACACTGTTCACATCCCAAAGCGCCGCTGCGTTTTACGACAAGCTTTTCAGCAGCTTGGACTTCACGCTGCCCAGGGCGGCAACCGGGCGGCGGGGCTTCCCCAAAGAAGCCATGGTCTGTGCGTTTATCGTTATGAAATGCGAGGGCTTCGCGCAGATCACAGATTTGGTGGATTATCTGGACAACAACCGCATCATCGCCCATTACTGCGGCTTTAACATCATGGAGCCGCTGCCGTCCTACTGGACGTATGACCGCTGCCTGCGGCAGCTGAACAACGGTGCGTTGAAGTCGATCATGGCCAATCTGGTGCGGAAGCTGTATGAGCTGGGCGTGGTGGATGCGTCTTTTGTTGGTCCGGATTCCACACCCGTCATGGCGAACACGAAGCAGAACAACCCGAAGTCCTTTGCGAAAAGCAAGTTCTCCAAGGAAAACCGCCCAAAAGCGACCCGGACTGCGCTCTGGGCGTCCATTCGGCCGCCAACCAGCACAATGAGCGGCGGTATGCGTTCTACTGGGGGTACAAGAGCCATGTGCTGGTGGACTGCATCTCCGGCCTGCCGCTCTACGAGCTGACCACCCAAGCCAACATCATGGATTCCACAGTTGCCGTTGACATCCTCGCCGCAGCCAACCAGATTCTCCCTTTGCAGGGATGTTCCTTTCTCGCGGATAAGGGCTACGATGCGAAAATCATCTACAACACCGTGAAATCGGTCTATGAGGGCGAGGCTTTTATCCCTCTCAATCCACGCGGCACGAAAGCCTCTGAAGCGATTTCTGTCGGTAATCCAATCTGCGCGGCCGGGCTGGCTATGCACAAGGACGGCAAAACCACCGACAATCATCGTACCCGGCAGAAATTCTGCTGCCCATTCCGCCAGTCCAAAACCGGTGTTTGCCCTTGCAGCCACAAAAACTGGAATAACGGGAAGAAGAACAGGGGCTGCACCAAGTATAAGACCATTCCAGCAGACTACAGACTTTCCATTGACCGCAGCTGCCTCTGTTTCAAGAGAACATACGCCTTGCGTACAGAGTGTGAGCGTTACAATTCCCGCTTTAAGGCGTCTGGACAGGAACGGCTGTGGGTGCGCAACGGCGCCAGCGCGGCAAACCTCAACACACTGGCCCACATCTCCGCTTTAGCGATCGCGCTGGCCGCCGTTCTGCACGGCTCTCACTCCTACCGTTCTGCCAAACAGCTTCGGCGTTCCGCCTGATCTGTCTTTTCCATACCTTTTGCAGGCGCGGGGTTCACCGCGCTGTAGTTTTTGCGCCCTTGAGATGCCCCAAGCTCTTTCGATTCCCATTTGCCTGTTTGTGGGCTGCTCCTTCTGCCTGTTTTGCTCATCTCTTATAGATCAATTCATAATATATTATAGCAAAAGAGTCCCGAGTTCTCAAGTTGTAAGTTTAGAAATTTCGTAACTTTTTTGCAAATTCGCTTGCTGCCTGTTTCCGTTCCTCGCTGTACGGTGCAGTCAGCCGGAAACTCAATCTGCCTTTTTCAATCTCAAAGGTCAGCCCGCCTTGTCCGTCATCGTCAATCTGGCGGCAGCATTGCGGATATTCTTTCGCAAATGCCGTCAGCCGCTTTTTCAGATCGGTGTTGTGGGTCTGCACCTCGATCATGCTGCCATACTCGTCAAAATAGATGGCAGTTGTCTTTTCTCTCTTAGTAAGTCCTGTTCTCATAAAACCTCCTGTTTTTCACAATTTTTTCCGGCTCTTGAATTGGAAAAGTGAAGCGTTTTTCCGACAGAAATGCTCCAAACGATGCGGAGTATGTTCCGGCTATTGCTATTGGCGGATTTGCCACTTTTCCGGCTCTTGCCGTGTTTTCATACTTTTCGATTTGTGTGGCTTTTCAGCCATTCCACAAGCTCATTTTTCATCACCAATTTGCGCCCGCCGATCCGCAAAGTTGGAAAATCCGGGCTGTTCAAAAGGTTGTATGCGCCCGCTTTGGAAATCTGCAACGCCTCCGCAATCTGCTTTGCGTCCATCACATCGGGCATGGTTTCAAACGGTTCTTTGCTCATAAAATTCTCCTTTCCTGCATAAAAAAGCAGCCACGATTTCTCGTGACTGCCTAATGTAAGCTGTTTATTGATATGGGTTAGAAAGAATAATTCCCTTGCCTTTGGCGTTTTCTTCTTCAACAACAAGCGGAGAGATAAACTTGCTTATGTCTGCAAAACTCATATTATCTTTGAAACCTTTACTGCCATCAAGCCAAATACAATTCATCAACCTATCAAAAGTTGCTTCACAAGTTCTTCTTGGGCATCTCGCTAAAGTCGAATCAAAAAAGCTGGTATTATACGAGTAGTGATGCGTGTGGATGAACTCACTCCATGATTCTATGACAGCTTCTTCATCTCTAATATCAATCAACTCAATTTCTTCTAAATTTCTTTCGTTGACCGAGCCCCACGCTTTTTTCATCATCGAAACTGCTTCTGCATCACTTTTAGGTGCACTATATCCGAAAACAGTAACCATATATGCCTTTTCTAAAGCGTTGTTAAGTGTTTTCCATGCTTTGCTGATTGCGATGTCGCTGTTATAATCTTTCTTTTTAATTGGGAACAGTAGTTTTGTCGGAGCAAGTGGAATCCCGCATTTCGGACATATCATACCGACATTCCCCATAATATTGTTTTCTACGCAAAAACCTACGGCGACATTACCATGCAAAAAAGCAACCTGTGGAATATTACTTGTATATTTCATGGCTCGCCCTATTGCTTGTACCAAGAATGGATCCCAGTTAAATGTCGCAATCAGATCTTTTGAGGTTAGACTCATAACCAAAAATCATATATGGTAGGAGTGTCTGGGAGTTGATAGTCACTCATGTACTCCCAAATTATCTTCTCCAATTCTTCTTTGACCTCTTGGCATAGGGGGTCAGCTTTACTGCGTTCATCGAGTTCCATATAAATATCTTCAAGATTATCAGAGGATGTACGGATGTCCACCTTGGAAATCACGCTTGATAACCCCAGTTTTTCAATAAACCCACTCATTGCAGAAATCTTCTTGCCATGCTTGTCCCCATTAGGGATTGCTGCACAGCTTGCACCCGCACCGAGAATCACAACATGAGGTCTGTTTTTCATATATCTTTCGTAATCTTCATACTCATTTTTCATTCGTTTCACCCCAATCTCTGTTTGTCCAGTATCATTAAATTATCTGTCCAAATATTTTCCATATTCCGCTGTCACATAGTCCTCATAGGCTCCCGCAATTTTGGCGATCCGCTTATGGACTGCGCTGGCGGTCTTGTAGCCAACCTTGTCTGCAATCTCCCGTTCAGTCAAGCCGTCCATGCACAGCTTCAATATTTCCCGGTCTTTCTCGCTAATGCTCTGCTCGGCAAAGGCGGCAATCTGCATTTCAGAAATAACCTTCTGCTCAAACTCGCTCCGTGGATCGGCTACCTCGAAAATATCGCCGTCCTCGCTCTCCATCATCTCGTCAAGAGAAATTGGCTTGCCGGAGCGGTTGTGATGCCACTTCCGCATGAAATCCGTCTTGACGGTGCTGCTTGTGGTTTCGTAGTCCTCCACGGTGCGGTTCTCCCAGATCGCATCGATCATCGGCTGCCAGTTCTGTTCCGCAATCACCATGTCGGTGACATTGCCGACCAGATTGCTGAACTGCTGATAGGTCAGCCACGGCACTTCCACGCCCTGCGGGATGTTGTATAGGTTCTGGAAACCCAATCCGTTCTGTTCAAACTTCATGCGGATGTAGGGGATGATGCTGTACGACAGCCGCCACAAAGGGAAATATCCTGCATACTGATTCCAGCTGCCGGGAATGTCGCGGTAATTGCCCTTGCGGTCTTTCACTTGAAAGAATTGCCATGCACACCATGCGTAGCAATCCCACACAAGCAGCTTGAACATATCGTCACATACGATGTGGTTATATTTGTCCGTCCACAAAACCTCATACGGACAGCGAGGCAGCTCATAGGCTGGTTTCCATTTCCCCGCAAGCTCTCGCGGCAAGCTGTAAAACAGCGTCAGCCATGATTTGTCGCTGTCCTGTGGTATCTCGATGATCTCACCGGGCAGCACCACAAGAAAACCTTTTGGGCCTGTCTGCTTGTCCATCAGCGTCACCTCCAATCACTTCTGTATTCAGCCCTCTACTATATATGGCATGAGAACGGCTGAATTGTTCCAATGCTTCTAAACTTTTTTGAGATTTTTTGAAAAAATCTCGGAATGGATGGGATAGGATTGATTTAAGGCAATTATACCTGAAAGCTGTGAATAAATCTATTGCTTTTCGTGACGGCAAAAAAATAACGGGTATCCGGCTTTCACCAGATACCCGTTATTCCGTTCCCAACCCTGCCTGACAGATGCCATAATCGTCATTTTTAGAATTACTGTCTTATGAGCCCCCGGCTAAGGCCGGGGGCCTTCTGCATAGAGGACAAAAATGACACACAAGGAACGAAATCTATAAAAAGTTCTATCTTGAAACAATAATTCTGGTCAAGTTTCTGAATTCGTTGCAAAATAGAACGATTTCTGGGACGCTTTTGGGCAAAAAATTGATTTGTGTTGTAAAATGAAACGGCTTGGCGGAACTTCTCTCTTGCGACAGCTGACCGAATTGAATATAATTTAGGCAACATAAACGAACAAAGACTGTGAAAAGCGGCAACACCGCAGAAGAAGGTTGAAAGACACAGTCTGGTCCGGACAACGAAACCCCAAGAGAAAAGGAGAAAACATTATGAAGATCACGCGCAGAGATTTCATGAAGGTTGCTGGTGTCGTTGGTGCTGCTGCCGCTCTGGCAGGCTGCTCCGGCATGGCTCCCGGCGCTGAGACCGCTACTTCCACGGCTGCTTCTACTGCTGCTTCCGCAGCTGGGAGTGTTGCAGCTGCTACCGGCAGCATGGAGCTGTCTGGCCCCATTCAGCTGACCTTCGCCGCTCAGGAAGTCGGCACCGCTGCTTACAACTACGCTGCTGCCCTGCAGGGCGTCATGCTTCCTGAGCTGCCCGCAGGCTCCACCATCGATATCACCACCACCTCTCCCGGCGGTGTGGGTGCACCCGTGATCGTCAATGCAGGCGAAGAGTGCGATCTGGTCATGTCCAATGCCGGCCCCGCTAAGTGGAGTTATGAGCAGAGCGCCTCCGAGTATGAGTTCGGCGGTTGCACCGAGATTGCCTGTCTAGCAGGCGGTCTGGGCCAGAACTTCATCAACATCATGTTTACCCAGAAGTTCGTCAATGCTACCGGCTACAAGACCTTCGAAGAGGTCGTCGCCAACAAGTACCCCGTCAAGATGGTCATCAAGAAGAACGGCAGCTTCGGCGAGCAGACCGCTGAGAAGGTCTGCGAGGCACTGGGCATCACCTTCGACGACATCGAAAGCTGGGGCGGCAAGGTCGAGAAGACCGGCGGCGACGCCATCAAGAGCGGCCTGCAGGATGATCTGTACGATATGACTATCGACCACATCGGCAAGGGCCAGTCCAACACCACCGAGCTCTGCCTGACCCACGATATGTACGATGTCGAGCTGAATGAGGACACCCGCAACAAGCTGTGCGAGATGGGCTACACTCCCGTCACGGTCGAGGCCGGTACTTGGAACAAGCAGGATACCGATATTGAGACCGTGGGCAGCCAGCAGTGCCTGATCGTAGACGCCAACATGGATGCCGCCGTGGCCTACACCCTGACCAAGGCTATCTGTGAGAACAAGGAGGCTCTGGTCACCGCTGTTGCTTCTCTGGAGTACTTCGACCCGACCATCGCAGGCGGTTCTGGCTACACCGGCTGCCCCCTGCACCCGGGTGCCAAGGCTTACTACGAGGAAATGGGCTACGATTGCGACTGATAAGCCGCCCGCATTCCGAATCACTAGGTCTTAAAAGGCCTGCCGGGCGGTATGGAAGCCCGGCAGGTTTTTTTATAAGGCAAACGTATCCATATTCTTTAGGAGGAAACGCGCTTATGGACGCCAAAAAGAAAACGATACGCAACTGGCTGGCCGTCATCGTCACCGTTGTGTTCTTCGCCTTTCAGATGTATCTGGCTCTGGTCAAGCAACTCAACCCCATGCTGCAGAGTCCCTTGCATCTGATCCTTGCACTGACTCTGGTTTTCCTGTACAACCCGGCTGACAAGGCTTACCGCAAGAAAGTGACAAAGGCAGCCGAGGCTGAGGGCAAGCCCGTGGACGAAAAGAAGCTGAACGCCCACGCTTGGATGAACTGGTTTGACATCCTGCTGTTCATCTGCCTCGCTTATATGCTGTGGTACGTTGTCGGCCAGAACGCCCGCCTGCTGGACTTTGTCTCTGTGCAGCCGGTCTACGGCATCGACTACATCTTCATGGTCATGACCATCGTTCTGCTGCTCATCGCCGTGTACCGCACGCTGGGCATCGTCCTGACCATCTTCATTGCGGTCTTCATCCTGTACGCCTTTACTTCTCCCTATCTGCCCGGCATCCTGTTCACCAAGGGCAAGACCTTCGCAAAGTTCATCAAGCAGTTCTGCGTCGGTATGACGATGGGCGAGAGCGGCGTCTTCGGAACTCCGCTGTACACCTCCGCAAATACCCTGTTCTACTTCATCGTGTTCGGTGCTTTCTTCTCCTCGATGGGTGGCGGTCAGCTGCTGATCGACATCGGCATGAAGTTCTCCAACAAGTCCTCCGGCGGCCCTGCAAAGGCAGCCGTCATCTCTTCCGGCCTGATGGGCATGATCTCCGGTTCTGCTGTCGCAAACGTCGCAACCACCGGTGTCATGACCATCCCGATGATGAAGAAGGTCGGCTACGAGCCTGAGGAGGCGGGCGCTGTTGAGGCAGTCGCTTCCACTGGCGGTCAGATCATGCCCCCCATCATGGGCGTCGGTGCATTCATCATGGCTGAGATGCTGGGTGTCCCGTACAGCCGCGTCGCTGCTGCTGCCATCCTGCCTGCTGTCGCTTACTATTTCGCCGTCTTTGTGCTGGTGGATCGTCTGGCTGCCAAGCACCAGAACGCAGCTCAGGAGCAGGACGCTAAGATCAAGGTCGAGCGCACCATCCTTCCCCGCCTGTACTTGTTGCTGCCCGCTGTTATCCTCGTCGTCATGATCATCCGCGGCGCCTCCCTGATGCGCGCCGGTATGATGGGCATTGTATCCTGCCTCATCTGCGACGTCGTCAGCTACTTCATCAATGAGAAAAAGGACTTCGTTGACCTGAAGGGCATCTGGAACTGCTGCCTCGACGGTGCAAAACAGGCCGCTGAGATCGCTATCCCCACCGCTGCCTGCGGCATCATCATCAACGTCGTCACCGGTCAGACCTCTCTGGCCACCAACCTTTCCGCCCTCATCAGCAGCCTCGGCACCACCAACCTGTTTGCCGCAATGCTCATCGCAATGATCGGCTGCATGCTGCTGGGCATGGCACTGCCCACCGTCGCCGCTTATCTGGTCGGCGTCATCCTCTTCGTTCCCTGCCTGCGTGCTCTGGGCATCTCCGCTCTGTGCGCCAATATGTTCGTCTTCTACTACGGCATCATGGCTCAGATCACGCCTCCCGTCTGCGTAGCATCCTACACCGCAGCCGGTATCGCAGATGCGAACGCGATGAAGACCGGCATCAAGGGCTTCACCTTTGCAATGGTCGGCTTCCTTGTTCCCTTTGTCTTCGTTTACAATCCCGCTATCCTGCTGGAAGGCACTGTCGTTGAGATCGTCATCGGCGCAGCCCAGATGCTGCTGGGCACCTTCTTCCTTGCAGTCACTGTCGCTGGCTACTTCAAGCGCAACTTCAAGCCCTTTGAGCGCGTCGCCCTGTTTATCGCGGCTCTGCTGCTCATCGCTCCTGAGGTCATTTCCTC